>Ga0222636_1000460_pt1 | contig 21162 bp, 14 predicted proteins | sample AntAcemetagen141_FD_179811 | JGI IMG/M metagenome (GOLD analysis project Ga0222636, IMG submission 179811) | Saline water microbial communities from Ace Lake, Antarctica - #141 | ecosystem: Environmental > Aquatic > Non-marine Saline and Alkaline > Saline | place: Antarctica: Ace Lake...
GGCCACGTATTTCAAGAAGCGGATCCGGGGATCGGGAGCGGCCAGTTCCCGGAGTTCCTTCTCCAGGCTCCCGGTCCCCACCATTACCAGTTTACTGTCACCCTTCTTCCTCATAAAGGTCTCTACCACCATTCGGGGGCCCTTGTACTCCTCAAAGCGGGCCACGAAGAGGAAGAAGGGCCTAAGGTCGGAGAACTTCATCTCCAGCTCTTCTGATTCTCTCTTCTCTACCGGGTCGACAAAATAAGGGAGACAGTCCATCCTCCCGGTAAATCCCTCTTCCCGATGACGCTGAAGCATGTAGCGGCAGGGCATGATCAGGGAGTCCACATCTTCCAGCATCCGATCCCGTAATCCGCCGATACGCCAAAACTGGGGCGGGCGGCGGTAGGCCGCGAGGCATCGGAGACAGGCTTTTCCCTCACAGACCTCTTTATTATTCTTCCAGAGATAATGGGTAGGGCAGAAGAGCCAGTAGGTATGCTGGGTAAAGAGCTTGATCCCGCTGCCGAGGCCAAGAGATCTGATCCCGCCGAATAGTGAGATATTATGATAATGGATAACATCAAATCCCTTTTCCAGGATCGCGGTAATTTGAGGACGGGAGAAGACCGGGGAGCCGGAGAGATAAGTCAGAAGCGGTTCCAGTTTTCCGGTCCCGCTCTTCACCCGGTGAACCGTTACACCGGGGTGGTGAGGATAGTCACCCTCCCGCTGATCGGTGAGTTTATAGGCATGCGCGTCACCGGAAGCTATAACATCCACGCTATGGCCGTCCCGGGCCAGGAGATTGGCCAGGTGATAGACATGAAGTCCGCAGCCCCCCGGATGGAACGGGGGGTAGAAGGTGGTAATCAGACAGAATCGCTTCTTCTTATTATATGGGTGCATTTCTATTAATAATACCGTTCTATAACTATTACAGAATTCCAAATAACAAATCCCAAATTACAAATAAATTCCAAAAAACAAATTCAAATCACAAACCCGCCGGGCGAAGCCTGGGCTTACGATGGGACTCCTCCAAATAGCATAGGACTTTCAATGAGGCTAAGAATAGTTCCATCCGTTTTGGTGATTTGTTTGAAATTTTGGTCATTGCAATTTGGAATTTATTTGGATTTTGGTGCTTGGGATTTGGGATTTATTATTTTTCGGCCTGGAATACTGGAATTAATAAAAACTATCTATCCACACAATATAAAGGAGAATCAAATAATTATTGCGCGTAGCCCAGGGCTTCCAGTCTTTTCCTGCGCTCGGCCGCGTCTTCCTTGTCGATCTTACCGGCTTCCGCGGCGGAGAGAACAGGCTCAAAACTAAAATAGCGTATCATGAGCCAGGATGGTTCGGAGATGGATTCAACAACAGCTTCGAAACTGTTATTTTCAATCATGATGACACCCAGGTCGACTCTCTGGGGGGAGGATGGAAGACCGGTATTTATCAGAACGGCCGGAACGGATCCATCCGATCCCGGAGTGATTTTGAAGACGCTGCCCGGGTAACCGTGAATATTCTCTCCGCCCGGGCAATTGAGCGAAACTTTATATTCACCGTTAGGGATCGGGAATTTTATTGATAGCGGAGAGAGGCCGGGCTGATTGAATCCCAGGATATAATCACGGCCGGATTTAGTATTATGAACCCAGACCGGGTTGCTCTTAGTCAGGGAGATGATCTCCTTGTCCTGCCAGGGATAATTGAACTTCCGGATACCCTGGATCGGGGAACTGCTCTCCAGTTTAAAATAATTGGCGGGGATGGCGAAGGGGAGACGGGGCGGGGATTTTCTCATCGCCTTCTCGTATCTTTCCCTGGAGCGGGCGAGAAGCCGCTCCAGTGTATCTTTAAACTCGGCCGTCTGTTCCGGATTTTTCCCCGCCAGGTTGGTGATTTCGGCCGGATCCTCTTTCAGGTCATAGAGCAATTCTTCTCCGGTCTCCCGGTCTAATATATATTTAAACTCTCTGGACCGGATCGACTCCAGAGTCAGCGCCCATTTCGTCGATTCAGAGTCTGGCGACAGATCAAAGACATTATCTCCGTCAAATATCTTTCCCGCCGGAATGGGGATACCCGCAAGCCCTACCAGAGTGGGTAGGATATCAACATTTTCGGTAAAATATTCTATGGTGGCGCCGGACGGGACCTTCCCCGGAAGGCGCATGATCAGAGGGGTCTTGATGACCGCGTCCCAGGCTTTCCCTCCATGCTGAGAGAGGCCGTGTTCACCCAGGTGCTCACCGTGATCAGCACCGATCATCATCAAAGTCCGATCATATAGTTTCTTCTCCTTTAGAAACCGGACAAATTCACCGAAGCACCGGTCACCGTAACGAATATCTCCGTCATAGAGAGCATTCAAATAACTCAGGTCATCATCATTGAAGTCATCGGGGATCCGCCAATCTCCATAAGGCCCGACAAACTGTCCGCGGGGGTTGCCGTGTCGATCGAACTTTTCCTGGTGATTATAATCCGGGTCGGCAAAAAGGATGGTCTCATCTTTTCTCTTGTGGGGGGTATGAGGATCCATCAGATGAATATACATGAAAAACGGCCGGTCTGAATTTTCTTCCAACCACTTCTCGACCTGCTGGTAGACAGTCCCAGCGTCGGCATGGGCGGAATGTCTTGCTTTTACTCTATAAAACTCATCAAAGTCCTCGACCAGCTCATGGCCCTTAACCAGCCAGGGATGGGCGGAGAAGAGAACGGTCCGGTATCCGGCGGCTTTAAAGACCCCCGCCATTGAGATCGCTTCACGGTCGATCTCATGGAAGAGGTTCTCGGGTTCCTGCAGAGGGATATCGGGGTCAGCCGGAAAGAGAGACTTTATATGGTATCGGGAATAAAAATAGCTGGGGACTGACTCCAGAGTGAACCTGCCGTTGGAAAAATTGTTGAGACAGACTACCCCTTCCGCGGCCATGGCATCAATATTAGGGGAAGTCTCTTTCCCGTATCCATAGCACCCGAAACGATCGGCCCTGGCGGCGTCGAGGAGAATAAAGATGACATTGGGACGATCTCCCTTCTGAAAAAATCCCAGGAAATAAACTCCGCTTCCAATGAGAACCACCACGACCAGAACAATTAATATTATTTTATTTTTTCTCATAGATTCAACCCGAGGGGAAACCATTTTAACCTTAATTGTCATCCCGAATTTTTTTATGGCCAAAATGACGTTTTGTGCTAAATTATAATCATGAAAACGATTGGATTACTATATATTTTATTTATTTTCTTTCTGTTACCCGGCAATCTTTATCCGGAAGAATTATACTCGATTGGGATCCGGAAAGATCTGGCCGGAAAGCCGATATCCATTAAACACTACCTGAACGGGAAATGGGAAGAAGAGCCTTTTCCTGCGGGCGAACGGTTTGAGGGTAACTTCAGCCCCACCCTGGGGATAAGTCCATCTAATGAAATATGGGTTGTGTGGGCGGCCCGAAAAAGTGGAGAAAAACCGAAAATATACTTCAGCCGGCGCCGGGGTACAACCTGGACGGAACCCCGCCGGGTTACGGACACGGAAAATTCCTGGGAAATGACCCCGTGCATAACTTTCGACGGGGAGGGATTTCCCGCGGTCGCCTGGTCCGGTGATATAAATGATAACCTGGAGATCTACTGTGCCCGCTGGAATAGAGACGGTTTTTCCTCCGGAGTAATGGTAAGTACCCCGGATCTGAGCCCCGATCTCTCGCCGGCTCTGGCTACTTCTCCCGATGGACGGGCGCTCCTTATCTGGCAGGGCTGGGATGGGGATTATTTCCAGGCTTATCGGAGCCTCTATGATGGCCGGAACTGGTCAAAAGAAGAACTGATCTCCGGGAGTGACGATGTCGATCAGGTCCGCCCTTTCGTTTATTATCTTTCCGGAGGAGATTGGAACTGCTCCTGGCAGGAGAAGGGGGAATTATTATCCATCATAGGCAAGCATGGGACCTGGTCGGTACCGGCGGGTTCCAAAACCTTGACCGGGGTCAAATATCTGAATAACCATGACCTTTTTCTAACCGGCTGGGTTATTGAAAAAAATGATCAAGGGGAGATCCGGGCCCGACGATCTTATAGCTTATTTGACTATTCGGATAAAGAGACCCTGCCTGAAAAAGCGTACCAACCGCGAAAGGGTTCTCTGGGGAATAAGGTCTATATCGGTTACGGTGACAGCATAACCTACGGAGTAGCAGGGCCGCCGATGGGAAAATGCTATATCCCCCTCCTCCAGGCTGACCTGGAAGCCGCCCATTTCACAACCTATACCATTTATAACTACGGCTATCCAGGATGCAATACCGAACAGCTTCTCTACGGCGGCGGTGGCTATTATCCCCCCATACGCCCCTGCCAGGGGATCGGGCCGGTGGTTGACGGTTACGACGCCTCCCATATTCTTATTATGGGAGGAACAAACGACTACGTAGACGGGTTTTCCCTTTCTCTCTCGAAAAGCTGTCTGGGCGCGATGATCGACCGGGCCCGCCTTGCGGACTGCGAACCGGTTCTGGCTACTATCATCCCGTGCTGTCAAAGTAACGATTTTTACGAATGGACCAGAGATTTAAGCCGGAACTATATAGTCCCCCTCGCCCAGGAGAAGGGATGTCTCCTGGCCAACCCCTTTGAAGCCTTTATAGATTATGGCTCATGGCCAGACCTGCTGAGAGATGACTGCGAACACCCGGTCTGGACCGAAGGTTCCCAGGTAATAGCCAACGCCTGGTTTGCCGCTCTCTCCGATCCGGACCCATCTCTTCCCTTACTCGATTCAGGAGATTATAATGGAGACGGCAGCAGTGATATCGCCATCTTCCGTCCCGCCTCCGGACTCTGGGCGATCCGGGCCATCACCCGGGTTTATTTTGGATCTTCCTCTGATACCCCGGCCGCCGGCGATTACAACAACGACGGGACCACGGATATTACCATCTTCCGAGGGTCATCCGGTCTCTGGGCGGTCCACGGAATCACCAGGGCCTATTTCGGGGGGAGTTCTGATTTATCGGTACCCGGCGACTACAACGGCGACGGATTCTGTGATATGGCTATCTTCCGGAAAAGCACCGGCCTCTGGGCCGCCCGGGAGATAACCCGCTGCTATTTTGGAAGCGAGGGTGACATCCCGATTCCCGGTTACTACCAAGACAATCGAGTTAAAGAGATCGCAATCTTTCGGCCCTCCACCGGCCTCTGGGCCGCCCGGGGCTTCACCCGGTTTTATTTCGGTTCTTCTGAAGATCAGCCGGTGGCGGCTGACTATTCCGGCAACGGAAGCGAGCAGGCCGGGATATTCAGATCCGGCAGCGGCCTCTGGGCGATAAGAGGATACAGCCGATTCTATTACGGTTCATCTATTGACCGCCCGATCCCCGCGTCCTACAGCGGAACCGCGGCGGGAGCGGCAATCTTACGGGAGACAACCGGACTCTGGGCGCTCCGGAACGTGAGCCGGGTATACTACGGAACCGCCAATGATATCCCGGTCACCGGCCGGGTTCCCCAACCAATCACCCCATCTCCTACCCCAAGCGTAACACCATCACCGTCAATTATACCCACGCCTACTCCATCTCCCACCCCGATAGGCTATCATACACCCAGCCCAACTCCCATTACTTAGAGGGTAATCGAAAAAAAATTTACCACGAAGGACGCGAAGTTCACGAAGGGATTTAAAGAATACAGAAATATTTATAGATTTTGTAATGTTTCTCTTCGTGAACTTCGTGTCCTTCGTGGTTAATATATAGTTTTCTCAGAACCAAAAATTACCAAATACCTTTTTGAGGGTGATTTATCTGGACCTTGCGCAACTCAGACTTCAAAGTGAAACGTTCCACCATCATAAAAATTATATACTCGCTCTTCCTCCTCTCCCTGGTCGCGATTTTTCTCGGAGTCTATGGACGTTCACTTTACCTCAGAAGCAAACAGCTCTATAACTATGCCAAGCATAAGCGGCGGGGCTGGAGCGGCTCGGTTTTTCAGCCGGATCGGGAACTGGGGTTCAGAGCGAAAGCCGGGGCCAGAGGCGCTCATACTTTTCCCATTGGAGACGATCTGCCGATGCGGTTTGACCGGAACGGATTCCGGGTGCCGGTAGATTCCCAGGCTGACGAATATAAGCGGCCTTACGTGCTGGCTTTAGGCTGTTCGTTTACCTACGGCGATGCCTGCCTGGCGGAAGACACATTCCCCCATCTGGTCGCTCAGGCACTGGGGGGGACTGAACTGAACGCCGGCCTATGCAGTTACAGCCTCTCTCAGATGATGATCCTGGCCCGGAGATTGATACCGGAATATAAGCCGGAATATATCCTGTTTCAATACTCACCCTGGCTTCTGAATCGTTCAATCATGATGTTCGCGCCAACCCGGTTCTCTTACGCTCCCAATCCTTATTATATCGATACTGAAGATGGTTCGGTTGACCTCCACCCTCCCGTATTCTCCTGCTATTCCATTGATATCGCTCCCTGGCGAGAGGGTTCGGGGGATTCTTTAGGTTTTTATTCTTGCTTCTCACAGATCGGCCTGCCGCTACTATTACATGATGACTACAATATCCTTTTATTTAAAATCAAGACTGCTTTTTCCCTGATCCCGAAACCATCGAGACGGAAAGACGTGATATTAGAAAATGTCTATCGGGAGATCAAGGCGCTGGCAGAAAAATACAATTCCAGACTGATTATTGTCGGCCTGGGGCATCTGGAAAAGCCGCTGGTTATACCCGCGGCACTCCGGGAGATGGGACTGACCACGGTCAACTGCCATGCTGATCTTTTAAGCCGTCTCGACGAACAGACTAAATATGCCTACTGCCAGGCTTACGCGCATTTCAAAGGAGACCCCCCCATCCGGGTGGACCGCCATCCCAATCCCGCCGCGCATCGAATCATCGCCGATTCCATTCTTGAAGTTATTCGTAACTAATTTAGCCCCGCCGACGGCGGGGCTAAATTATCAAGAAGCATCGAAACCATATGGTAGTTCTTGCAGCCGAGTACCCGTAGCTCATAGAAAGATACATCATCAGGAAATAAACCGACCGTCTCCATGAGCCGTTTCCAGTCAGCCAGAGACCGAAAATAATTACCCCGGTCGAGTCTCATTATCAATCGGCAACACCACTCACCTTTTCCCGGAATCAGGGGTTCCTGGATAATGATTTTCCCTTTCTGATTGAGCGCAGCGGCGGCCGTCAGCATAATTTGGGAGACTTCGTTATCATCAAGATGGTGCAGCAGCGAATTGATCAGAATAATATCAAACCCCCTCCCCCACTCTACCCGATTAACGTCTCCGGCGATGAATTTCCAGTCAGGATAACTTTTTCGAGCCGCGATAATATATTTTTCGTTGATATCAACGCCGGTATAATCCGCCCCGGCAAATATCCCGGCAGTATTTCCCGGGCCGCAGCCGAGATCCAGGACTTTTAATCCGGAGTAATCGGAGCAAAGCTTACGGATCGCGGCCTGTTTGGGACGATCCACCCCGACGGCATGTAACCGATATAGCAGCGGATTACTTAATAATGCTTCTATTAATTTCATTATCATCTTTTCCGGCAGACGGCCAGGAGGGAAGAACCAATTGGGAATCTTCCCCGGGAAAGCCAGTAAGCTTCGCCGGCAAATATTCGGGAGAAGATCCAGTTAATGCCGAATCCCGGAATTTTGAAATTCCAAGCGGCGTTATAACTTTTTATGGTCTTATTTACCCCCTTCGATATCAATCTGAGAACCATAATCAGGGGGAAGAGAAAAGTGCAGAAATAGGTCAGACGCTCAATCCGCCAACCTTCTCTTTCCAGTAATTTTTTCAGGTGGGTTCGGGTATATCTTCGCCGGTGATGGTTCGCGACATCATGGCTGGACCAGAGCCAGGGTAAGGCCGGAACAGTAATAAGGAGTTTACCATCATCTTGCAGGGCCCGGCGATATTCCCGCAGGTGAAGGTAATCACGATCAAGATGTTCCAATACATCCAGGGAGATAATCAGGGAAATCTTCTTATCACCCAGAGGGAGTGACTCTTCTTCGACTAGGCAAACCCGACGGCACCCCCGATTCTTACAATAACTTACCGCCCGGGGCGAAATATCAACCCCGGTCACGCTTCCCAGTTTTTCCAACTCTTTTAAGGTGGCTCCGGCCCCGCACCCCACATCCACTATCCGGGGCCGGTTAATTCCCCCCAGAATTTTTCTCACCAGACTGAGAACAATCTTCCTCCGTCCCACGAACCACCAGTGAGTCTCCGTGGTAGCATCGAAGAGAGAATAGAGATTTTCCGCCATCTTCATTAAGTTAATGCCTCCGGCGCCAACTTAGTTTTGAACCGGGACCGATATAATTATATCAAGTCAGCGCCGAGAGTAAGTTTAATATATTGTACCTGTACTCTTTAAAGAAATAATACTATTTTCCGGCAAAAAATAATATGGAAGATATTCGTCTTATCCAGACCGAAAAGGATTGACACAGTCTCATTTGAATTTATAGCATACCTATTAATACCATGAAACCCCGCTGGATCAATAATCTTATTCTGCTGCTTGTCGCCACTCTCCTCGGTCTCGGGTTCTGCGAAGTTGTCGCCCGCTTGATAACCAAAACCAACGAGGACGGACAGGCATACTACGGGAAGCGGCCGCTCTTGCCATACCATTTTCCGGCGGAGATGGTCCGGAGGAAGATGGAGCATTATTTTAATCGGCAATCCGAAGCTTATGTCATCGACGATCCTCTCCTGGGCTGGACCATCGGTCCCAACCGGACCAACGTTGAAGGTATGTATCTATCCAACTCCGCCGGAATCCGGTCACGCCCCAATGAGTATCCTCTCTCCCCGCCGAAGGGGGTTCTCAGGATAGAGCTCTTCGGGGATTCATTTACTCATGGAGATGAAGAACCTTTCGATGAAACCTGGGGAAAATTTTTAGAAGATGATCTGATTGAATCCGGGATCTCCGCGGAAGTCCTGAATTTCGGTGTTCCCGGATACGGAGTCGGTCAGGCTTATCTGCGCTGGAAATTCGTGGGTCAAACGTATTCACCTAAGATCGTGGTCTTCGGATTTCAGCCGGAAAATATCAAGAGAACTGTCAATATCTTCCGATCCCTCTATAGCAGAAATACCTGGCTGGTATTCTCTAAACCACGCTTCTTCATCAATGAAAAGGATGAACTGGAATTGGTTAACAGCCCGGTCATTCCCCCGGTGGAAGTAGGAGATGTGCTGGAATATTTATCTCAATCGCCGCTGGCAGAGTATGAATACTGGTATGTACCCGCTAATTACAGGCAACCATTTTGGCTGAAAAGCAGATTCCTGGCATTATTATATACTTTTTTCAATGAATATAAACCGCATCCCGGAGGCCGGTACGACCATCGACCCGGTCGCCATTACTGGGATCCGGCTGGTGAACCGATGAGGACAAGCCTCCTGATCTTAAAAAAGTTTGCCCAGGAGGCGCGAGCAGCCGGAGAGATACCGATCATCCTTCATATCCCCAAAAAAAACGATATAAAATGTCTGGAACAGGGGACTCGGCCGGCCCATTATCAAATTCTAGAAGAACTGGAAAAATCAGGTGTCATTGTGGTGGATCCGGCACCGGAGATGAAAGGGAAAAGCCGTCTATATAAACATTCTCATTATTCCAGCCGGGGAGGCCGGATTGTAGCCCGGGTCCTGGCGGACGCGATTATCAAACGGATTAACAGAGATATAGCCGGCGATACTTACCAGGGGAAGATCCAATCCCAGAATATTCCTAATCCTTCTAAGCTGCTTATCGATAGATACACGGGAAATGACAATATCCTGATCGATGTGGGAACGAGAGACGACGAACTATTTATAGAAAGCGGCTTTTATCATCGGGAGAAACACCTCCATCGGACTCCGGTCCGCTGGACCGGGCAGACCGCGGTACTGCGGATTCCTCTTTCCCCGGGAGAGACGACCGAGACAGTCGTCAGTTTTTACATTATTGATACCGGAATATCGCGAGATGAAATCGGTTCGGTTACTATTGAGTTTAATGGAGAGGATCTCGGGGGACTGACACTCCGTCCGGGAGAAAACACCTATCAACTGAAACTATCCGGGCCGATCATGGAACTGGGAATTGCCACCATGACCTTCAACTCCTCCACCTGGCAACCGAGCCGGGAATCAGAGGTCAAAGACTCCCGGGAACTGGGGGTGATGCTAGATTGGGTGAAGGTGGAATACCGGTAAGTACACTGCTAAAGACTGAACGTCGAACATCGAACCAGCCTACGCTAAAGCTACGGCGGGCAAAGCGTCCAACATCGAACTTCGAACAACAAAGCAAGTAATCAGTGACCAGTAATCGGTAATCAGTATGCTTAAACCAGGCCAACTGATTACCGATCACTGATAACTGATTACTATCTATTCCCTTCCCTCTTCGGGTGAAATTCCAGGAGCCGGATCATTCTCCCGTCGAACTTGAGCTCCCGCATCAGACTGAAATCCGGAGGGAGAGGATCGGCGGTCAGCAGGAAACGCAGATCAGGATGGATCATATGTAATTTATAGCTATCCACTACCAAGTATTTTATATCTCTTTTCCGCAGATAATTCTTTAAACCGGGGAAATCACCCCAGTAGAAGACATTCCAATCACACCCGGCATAATAGCTAATTCCCAAGCGGAACATCATTACCTTCTCTTCATCAACCCCGGGGATATTTTCCTTCATCCAGTTCCCCAGTATCTTGTATTCATAAGGAATTCCCGTCTTCAGGGCCTTGCGGTAAATAATGAATCCACTCGCCACTGATAGAGACAGATAATACACCACCAATACGAATAGAAATATTTTATGAAGTGTTGCGCTCCGCTTACAAAATTTCCAACTACCATCAACAATACGGGCGAAAGCAATCAGTGCCAGAGGAATAAAGGGGAAAAAATATCGATGCTCAATCTGCATGATCAGAAATACGCTCAGGGGTGTAAACATCAGGACCAGATAACAAATAGCCGGGCGCTGGCGCCGCCGGATAAAGGCGAAAAGAAAAGAAGTGAACAAAATTAAAAGACCGGTCGCGAGGAGAGAAAAAAACACTGTCAAGGGAAGGCCAAGGTAATGGGCGGTCTTTACCGCTTCATGATATCCATCCCGCAGATTAAAACCGATAATTCTGAGAAAGCGGTCCGGATGAAAGATGATCAGTTCAGCCATGCTTATAGGTTTATGATTGGGATCGGCGCTCGGCTTTTGTTCGAAAAGCTTTTCCATGTGATAAAAAATAACCTCACTTTCTGCCGCCCCTCGACTCTGATCGTACCGGATCCCGAAATCCTGGTAATGACTACTTCCGCTTATTTGCCAGTTTTCGGTCACCGAGTGCAAGTAAAGCCAAAAAGGGAAAGAGATCAAACAAAAAGCTACAGTAATGAGAATGGCCGCCGGGATTCGCTCTTTTAGCCAAGAGCGACGGCGACCCGCCAAGAGGTTGAAACCCGCCACCAGAGGGAGGAAGGTGATCCCGAGTGGATGAGTTAGAAAACTCAGTCCCAGGAAAATTCCGGAAAATATCGACTGATAAAACCGGCCAGCCTTGAAAGAAAGCCAGCCCGCTGTAAGTCCCATAATCAGCAGTAAAGTATACAGTGGCTCGGAGAAAGACTCGGTCGATCCGTAAACAAGAATTGGTGAGAGTGCGGTCATCATCCCTGCCAAAATCCCAGTCCGGCGGCCAAATATGCTGGAAGAGAAGAAATATACCGGTATAACCAACAAAATGCCGGAGATGCAAGAGACCAATTTGGCAGACAAGGCCAGATCTCCCACCAGTTTCCATACCAGACCAATCATGATTGGATAGAAAGGATGGTGTACAGTATGAGGCAACCCGAACTCAGTATAACCAAGGCCGGTGAAAAGATTTCGGGCTAATGAAATATAAGTAACACTATCGCTGCCGCCACCGGAATCGATAAAATCGAATGTAACTAAGGAGATGACCCGGGGAAGTATAGATAACAGTAGAAGGAAAATAATAATTTTCTTATTTTCAGTCATTCTATGATGCTTAAATAATTTACCAGATTATTCATCTCGATTCATCTCCGGCATTTGAGGAGAAAATCCGGCAGCGGGATATTATGGTGGGCAGGAAAATGCTCTACCTTAAAACCAAGATTCTCCAGTGAACTCACCCAATCAGCAAGCTTGCGGAAGTTCTGTCTTCTCCCGCAATTAAGGGTGCGGTCAATCAGAAAATGGGCTAACCACTTCCATTTCGGGTCCGGGGTTACATCCTCCATCAAGAGGATACCTCCTTCCGGCAGAATCCGGTAACAGTGTTCGAGCAACTTATCCTGCTGGGGATAGGTGAGATGGTGGAGCATATCGCTAACTATGGCCACATCGAATTCCTCCTGATGAAGCTCAAGAGCATCCTGGAGATGAAATTGGATGTTATCTCTCCCCTTGATTGACGCTAGGGCGGCGTCAATTCTCTTGACCTGTTTATCTATCCCGATAACCCGGCGTGAAGAACTCCCGAGGGCAAGATAATTGGCCAGCAGACCACGGCCGCAACCTATATCAACGACCCGTGCTTCCGCCGGAATATGGCCCGCGATCTGGATGAAGGGGCAGAGGCGCCAGCGCAATTTGACATGCCAGCGTTCCCAGAACTTGAGACCGTCATAAAGTCGATATACGTTGTCAGGTATTGGTGGGAGCATGGTTCAGATTTTTAGAGTATCAGGTTGTCAGAAAATTGAAAGCCGAACTTTGAACATCGAACTTCCAACATCAAACATCGAACGACGCATTAGCAAAAACCGCTGGCCCGCCACGTTCGACGTTCGATATTCAGTCTTTAAATGCCCCCTACCTCTCCCCCTTTTTTTATGACAGGACTATTACAGACAGGACTATTTCCCTCACCTCGGGCCTTAATTTATTTTGTTTTTTAATAGTCCTGACTGTAATCGTCCTGTCTTAATTTTTTTTGCTTTTTAATAGTCCTGCCTGTAATCGTCCTGTCTTAATTTTTTTGTTTTACAATCGTCCTGCCCCTAAATTGTCTTGTCTAATTTGTTCGATGTTCGACGTTCTGTTTTTATCATTTATAAGTCTTTCGGCGACGGATTATATCCCCGAATCAGCCAGATCAGCCCCTGGACTACTCCAAGGGACCAACCTATCTTGGTTAAGAATTCAAAGGGCATCATCAGGATATATTTAAAACCTTTTTTCATCGACCAGATGGTCATCGGCAGATGACTGAGTAGAGATAAACCCAGAAAAACCACGAATATCAGGGGATACCAGGGCAATACGAGGATCGAAAGGACTGTCAATAGATGGAGAAAAAGTTTGACATATTCCATCGCATTCCCCCGCTGGTCGGTAAACCGTTTCTCCCGGTGGACATAGAGGAACTTATGCCGGGCGGTCTTGAAGTGACGGGAGAGATGACCGGAGAGACTATCCCGGAAGTAATGCCATACCCGCACATCTTTAAGAATCTTGACCGTGTAACCGGCCTCGATCATCCGGTAGGCAAAATCAACGTCCTCAACCAGAGGAAGGGATTCATCAAAATAACCGATTTCATCGAAGATCTTTTTCTTGATCGCGAAACAGTAGCCCCAGAAAAAATTCGGTTCGGAAAGGTTCCGGACGTAATATTCATATCCCCGGTATATCAAAGCGGCGACCAGATTGTTCGGATTGGATATATCCCACCAGGACATAACTACACCACGTTTCTCATCGTCCAGAAGCGGTTCCACCATCCGGCTGATCAAATCACCGGGGACTTTCAGATCAGAGTCCATGGTCATTATAATCTCCCCCTCGGCCACCTTGACCGCGGCGTTGCGGGCAGCTGATATTCCCAGGTGAGGATTACTGATCAGCTTGACCGGGTACTTGCAGACTTCATCCCGGGTATTGTCGGTGGAACCGTCATCGACGACAATCACCTCGTAATCAGGGTAATCCTGGGGCAGGAGACTATCCAGGCATTCTCCAATCATCCGGGCATTGTTATAGATCGGTGTGATCACCGTCACTTTCGGTAAATTATTTTCCATGCTTACGTCCATATATTTACTCCTAGAACATAGCTTCGCAGCTTTATTCACCGCAGAGACGCAGAGAACGCAGAGAAAAAACAGAAGAAAATAAAAAACTATTATATTTAATAGGATGAGAAAGCTATAACCCAATTTAATTATGTAGGGTAGTTGGCTTTTGTCTTTCTCTGCGTTCTCTGCGTCTCTGCGGTGAAATTATCTATCTTCCTGCCTTCGCGGTTTGATTTGATTTAATTTCCTTAAAATATTCGCTGACCCGGGAACGGATGGAATCAACCGTTGGATAGATTAGAATCTCGTTCAAACCGGAGAATGACTCTTTTTCCCCCTCGATAATCAGGGTATATTTATTGCTCATATTCCGATTTTTCAATTCATAATCCGCGGTCCCCTCCCCCTCCGGCAGATCCCATTGCAGGAGATCGGCTCCATCTCGGCGGAGCCGGGCGGATAGCAGACCAAATTTATTAATTTTTCCAGAGCTAGATCGACGGAGCCAGATCCGATAATCTCCCTTCGGAAGATAAAATTCCTTTATCTCTATCCGGCGCATTCCCGGCTCATACATCAATTCATCTTTATACCAGGACTGCCCGGCTCTTTGAGAGATCCATTCCGGGTTTAAGCCGGTCAAATTTTTGAATTCTTCAGCCCAACGGGCGGAGGATAGATCGTCATCGCCCAGGATTCCCAAAGCCGATCTGTAATCCGGAAAAAGCCTCTCCACCTCAGCCCGGTAAAATTCAGCTTTCTCTCTGGAACCAAGCATACTGTAAGAGAAAGCAAGCAATATCCGAGGATACCAGTCGTCCGGAAAAATACGACGGGCTTCTTCCAGAAAGGGAATAGCTTCACGATACTCTTTTATTTCAAAATAGCCCAAACCGATCCGGTATGGGTCAGTCTGCAGCCTGACCAGAGAGGGGGAATTCCAGGCGGAAGAGATACTGATACGGTAAGAATAATCGATAAACGGGAATCCGTCACGGGGGGAGACGACAAACTGTCGGACCTGGTCAGGTCCGAATTCTTCCAGCATCTTGTCGGAAGAGGACCTGATTCTGATCTTCCCGGATTTGTCTCCATGAAGAACCTGAATCCCTAGCCGGGGGATAGGAACCGGGGATATTATTAGACGCCCCAGTTGTTCATCGGGGGGAACAATAAATCCGGTTGTCCCTTCACAACGGCCCCCCTGATCCGGGAAGATGATATCGAGTGACGAAAAACTGAAATCATTCTGAATTCTGCGCAATAAAGCGGAGTTAATTCCCCCGGGAGTTATTGGATATTCTTTCCGGAGCTGCCAGATCTTACTCCCCCCGCCGCGATACGGGATCTCCCCGATGCTGAATTGTTTTATAAGATCGTATTCGGATGGCAGAGTTAGATAGAATTTTCCATAGGGATGCTCGGGACCGAATAAACCTGTTTCTTCCAGAGCCCGACGTTCATGGCGTTCGGCTACCACCAGGTAATCTACCCCAGATGCTTTCAGAATCTCTACATTTCGATCCCAGAGGGCTCGAACCCGGGCGGATCGATACCGGGAACCATTCAGAGAGAGCGTCTTCGATTCCCGGATGACGGCACTGCCGGGAGGAATATTCCGGCCCGCCCAACGGGTAGCATAATATCTAACCGATCGCTCCCAGTAGCCATAATCCATCCTGATTACCATCCTGAGATAAGGAATCAGTAGAATCATTCCCGACGCCAGAACCGCTCCGGTCACCAGCCATTGCTTCTTGAATACGGTCTGGAAGATAAACTGGATAAATACCGCCGCCAGAAGGGCGAAAAATGGGATCAGGGGAATAACATCCTGATATCTGACCCCCGGGGAAGCTACCAACACCGCGGCGATCAGATATATTACCGGAAAAGATATCAGCAAGAGTAATCGCTTTTTCCTGGTCCAGAATGCTGTTATTATTCCACCAATTCCCAGCAGTAATACATAACCCCCCATCCCAGCTCCCATCTCCCAAGAAAAACGAGCGAAATTACAGATGTTATCCCCGCGAATCTGAAGAAAAGTCCGGGGTCGGGCTTTATTTCCCAGCCCCCCGAACATGGCATCGGTCTCTGTTTTATCGGCCATCTTCTGAAAATTGTCGACAATATAGTCAAAATCCAGATAAAGCAGCGGGTAAGTAGCCACAAAGATAACCAGAAAGACGAGTACAAATAAGATTAACTTCCGGTCGATTAGCCGCCGGAAGATGCCCTTGATCGTTAAACGCGGAAGAGTTCCCAGATGGGCGAAAAGACACGAAGCCAGAATCGGCACGGTGTAAGATTTCGCGTTTATGGCAGCCGCGGAAAAGATAGCGGCAAAAATGTAATCCGAAGTTTTCCCGCGAAGAAAAATACGGACAATGAATAGAAAGGCTGCCGTAAGAAAAAATGTAGCGATAATATCATTCTTCATCCAGTGGCAGTTGGCAACATGGTAACCGTTAAATGCCAGAATGGCGGCGGCCAATAGACCAACCCGGCGGTTCCATAATCTTTTTCCGACCAGATAAAGCAGAGGGATATTGGCTGCTCCAATCAGAGCTACCGTTAACCGCCCCAGGTAAAGAGACTGGCGTTTGTCAAGCCATTGATACTTGAAAGAATATTTTTGCAGAAAGCTTCCGCCTCCGCCGGCAATAAAAATCAGCCAGGAGGCTATAAATGAATACCAGGAAAGGATCAGATCATAGATATAGTAGACCCCGGCCACAATATACATGCTGAGCCAGGGGTAAAAGATATAAAGAAATTTCCTTCCTTCCCAGATATCGCGGGGGTTTAAATTTCCGGAAAATATTTCTTCAGCGGCCAGAAGGTGGATCCGTTCGTCATGATTATAAGAGATGAGATTATCATAGGAGAGTCCTACTATCCTTGCTCCAACCGCCAGGATGGTGACGAGGATGATCAAAAACAGATAGATCTTATTCTGTATTTTCTTTTTTTTCATATAAAATTAGCCCCGGTTAGACCGGGGCTGATTTCAGGTTTTGAATAACGACTATAACCATTTAATTTAGGCATTAACGAAAATATTTCAACCGCAGAGGTTGACGTCCGCCATGGCAATAGTTATTATGGCAGAGCATAGTATCCCGTTGTTAACTGATTTTCAAGGTTGTTTTTGGGCAATATTCATTGTTGACTGGACCAGACTTGAAAAGATATTTTGTGATTTTTCATTCTAAAAGTACTTTATATTCACCACGAAGATCACGAAGTACACGAAGGAAAACACTAAAGAATCTCTAATATAATTTCTATTTATTTTAATTCCTTCGTGAACTTCGTGTCCTTCGTGGTAGAAATGCTGTTAGGGTAAGGTCTAACTGGGTTTATACGGAGCGACTATATGACAATAAACAAGGATGAATCCCGGGTATATTATTCACCGGAAGATGAGAAGCAATTCGGGGTGAGGACCGCCCGGGCCACGGATGTCACCGAAAAATATCTTCCGGAGGTATTGAATTTCTGCCGGGAGAATAAGATCGAGCTTCTGATCGCCCGCTGCAATACCGCTGATATCCGGTCCGCCCAGGCGCTGGAGAGAGAAGGTTGTCTATTAGCCGACACTCTGATTCTTTATGTCAGGAACATAATAAAAACTCATATTCCTCCGCTTCCCGATAAGATCTTAATCCGCCCGGTTCAGGATGGCGAAGAAAATATTGTAGAAGAAATAGCGGCGAACTCATTCCGAGGATACGGTGGACACTACCAGGCGGATGAACGGCTGTCTCATGTCGATCCGTCGGAGATTTATTCTTCCTGGGCTCTAAATTCCTGTCTTAACCGCGACCTGACCCACGACGTGCTGATCGCGGAATATCGCGGGACCATCGTCGGTTTCATGACGGTGCGGCTCAACAGCCCCCGGGAAGGAGAAGGCCCCCTGGCCGGTGTCGTTACTTCCGCGGGAAAACGCAGCCTGGTTTTAAGCGCGCTCTCAATCGGAGCCATGAACTGGTTCCGGGAGCGGGGAGTAAGCCGCTGTGTCGCGTCGCTCCTTATAACTAATCTGGTCATGCAGAAGATCATGAGCCGCCTGGGCTTCGAACCGGGTGAATCAAAGTATACTTTTCATAAATGGTTTTAAGTTATCGCCTTCGGCGCTAACTTACTGAAAGAACATTGAGCTTAACATTGTTTGCTGGTTTTTCTACTCTATTAGGTTACAATGTTTTGATTATTTTCTTTTTCGAAACAAAACTAGCTATTGGAATATTTTTTTTAAAAGATGAAACCTGAACTTCCCGCGGATTTTATTCCTTTTAATAAGCCCTGCCTGGCGGGGAAGGAGCTGGAATATATCTCCCGGGCGCTGGAAGCCGGTCATATCTCGGGGAATGGAGATTTTACTAAAAAATGTCAGGCCATCCTCGAGAAGGAACTGGCGGTCCATAAGGCCCTGCTCACTACCTCATGTACCCACGCTCTCGAGATGGCCGCTATCCTCCTCGACATCAGCCCGGGAGATGAGGTTATTGTTCCTTCATTTACTTTCGTGACGACAGTGGGGGCTTTCGTCCTCAGGGGAGCGAAACCGGTCTTTATAGATATCCGTCCCGACACCCTGAATCTAGACGAATCCCGCCTGGAGAAGCTGATCACAGAGCGCACCCGGGCGATTATTCCCGTTCATTACGGCGGGGTAGGCTGCGAGATGGAGAAGATAATGGAGATTGCCCGGGGCAATGGTATCGCTGTTGTAGAAGACAACGCTCACGGAATCTTCGGATCTTACCGGGGACAACCGCTGGGCAGTTTCGGGGAGATGGCAACACTTAGTTTCCATGAAACCAAGAATTTCAGCTGCGGTGAAGGCGGAGCTTTATTGATCAATGACCCGACCCTGGTCGAACGGGCTGAGATCATCCGGGAGAAAGGAACCAACCGAAGCCAGATGTTCCGGGGCGAGGTGGATAAGTATACCTGGCTCGACCTCGGTTCCAGCTATATACCTTCCGACATTCTTGCCGCTTTTCTTTTCGCCCAGCTGGAAAAGAAAGACGTGATCCAGGGAGCCAGAAAACATACCTGGAATTATTACTACGAAAATCTTAAAGACTGGGCGGAGCGGCGGGAAGTACTCCTCCCCTGCGTCCCGGCTGATCGGGACCAGTCCTATCACCTCTTTTATTTAATTCTGCCCTCTCTCCATATCCGTCAGAAACTGATCTCCCACTTCCGGGATCATCATATCTACAGTGTTTTCCATTACCTTCCCCTCCACCTCTCCCCTATGGGCCGGCGCTGGGGCGGGGGGGAGGCAGACTGTCCGGTCACCGAAGATATCAGCGACCGACTCCTCCGCTTACCCTTCTTCAACGATATCAAGGAATCAGAATTAAAACGGGTGGTGGAAGTAATAAAAGATTTCACTTAAACCTAAATTGAGCGATTCTATGCGGCGAACTGCACCAATCTTATGGTCTGCAATCTGTTGCAAAAATACTCGTTCGCATTTATTAATGCGTCTGCGTTTTTTGAAACCGATGCAGCCTCATAATCTTAGCACATTTCATCCGCAATAATCGCTCAACTTAGGTTAAAATAACGAAGTAATTAACCACGAAGGTCACGAAGTTCACGAAGAATAGTTGAGAAACAAATAAGATTCAGCGCCTTTCTTATAAATCTTCGTGATCTTCGTGTCCTTCGTGGTTATAATTAATTTTTTTATAACAGGATATAACTCAGCATGGGCATTTCAATTATAGTCCCCGTTTACAACGCGGAACAAACTCTGGACGAGTTGATCGAACGACTGGAGCCGGTGCTCAAGGCCTGCTCTCATAACTACGAGGCTATTCTGGTCAATGATGGAAGCCGGGATGGCAGTTGGGAGGTTATCCTCCGGCTGGCCGACCTCCACCCCTGGATAAGGGGTCTAGATCTGATGCGTAATTATGGCCAGCATAACGCGTTGCTGGAGGGGATATTAGCCGCCCGGCAGGAAGTAATCGTCACCCTGGATGATGATCTGCAGAACCCCCCGGAAGAAATCCCCCGGCTCCTGGAAAAACTACAGGAGGGTTATGATGTGGTTTACGGGACCCCGGATAAGAAGAAGCACAGCATCGGGCGTCGGATCGGATCCTGGATCATCAGAAGAGTTCTCCGCTCCGCGGTAGGTCCGGATATCGCCCAAAATGTGAGTTCTTTCCGGGCGCTGCGCGCCCAGGTCCGGATCGCTTTTAAAAACTACCGGGGCCCTTTTATAATAATCGACGCTCCCCTGGCCTGGGCGACATCCCGCTTCGGCGCGGTCACCGTCCGCCATGATCGGCGAGAGGGGAGCAAGTCGAATTACAACTTTCGCCGGCTCCTCTCCCAGTCATTTAACGCCCTGGTCGGTTTCAGCGTTCAGCCCCTGAAATTCGCCAGTCTGATCGGATTCTTTCTGACGCTCTTCGGGATAGGAGTGCTGGGTTACGCGATCGTGATATACCTGCTCCAGGGCCATACTCTGCCAGACATGCCTTTTCTGGCCTCAATTATCGCGATCTTCTCTGGCGCGCAGCTGCTGGTCCTGGGGATAACCGGGGAATACCTATCGCGGATGTACTTCCGGACCATGGGACGCCCGGGAAGTATAGTTCGCGCAACCACCAACATAACATCGGGTTCTCAATCAGTTTCTGGGGGGAAATAATCTTCTGGGTCCTATCAAAATTTTCATAAAAGAATATGACTATCGGGTTAGCTCATCATAAGTTAGAGGAGGCGCAGTCACACAAGCAAGCAACAATCGATCAAATAGTTCAGCTTCACGGCGCCTCCGATTAAATCGATAACAAAACTCGTCCAAGTATTGCTGGAGATGTTTTCCATCAAGCCCATGAAAAGTTCCTACTACAAAAGTTTTAGCATTAGAGATAACAATGTGGGTCCAATGCAAAAGTTTTTCACTGACATTACCAGCAAGGACAGTTCCTTCGTGAGAAAAGTTGAGTTGAGCAAGGCAATGATAGACATTGAGTCCGTCGGTACGTATCGTACTCCCTTGAGCA
>Ga0222636_1000461_pt1 | contig 21140 bp, 18 predicted proteins | sample AntAcemetagen141_FD_179811 | JGI IMG/M metagenome (GOLD analysis project Ga0222636, IMG submission 179811) | Saline water microbial communities from Ace Lake, Antarctica - #141 | ecosystem: Environmental > Aquatic > Non-marine Saline and Alkaline > Saline | place: Antarctica: Ace Lake...
ATTTCATAACTTTAACCCTATGAGTGAAAAGTTGTTTTGTTGTTACTGTTTGTGGAAACTCAATAATAGCAAAACTCTTTCACTCTGAGGGTTTTTTTTTAGGCTGAAAATCGCTCAGCTTAGGTAAAAGAAAGAAAATTTTCTGAAAGGATACTTACAACCAGACCCCCATTTTTTTTAAAGCTGTATTTAAAAAAGAGATAAGTCCTTTCCTTTTCATTCAGTGTTTTGATGTTTTGTACCTTTATGATTTTAATTTTTTTAATTTCCGTGGTAAAGCCTCTCGCAATAATTGTTTCATCATCACCCTCATCTGCCCGGTTTAAAAGGTATTCGTTTTCATTAAATTTAAAGATAGCCAATAGTATCTTTTTACTGTTTTCTTCTGTAGGGATGCTCTCCCAGTATTTAATAAGGTTCTTATCCACTTTTGAAGACGGGCTGGACAAGGGAACTTTTGATTCATAGCAGCCTGAAAAAATGAATAAGAGAATCAAAGCAGTTAAAATATAATATGATTGTTTCATGTGCTTATCCTTTTAAAAATATGTTTTGAAGATGTTTTGCATGGAATTGCTTATTGCTTTTTAGCTTTATTATGTCAATGGAAAGGTCTGGGCAAAGGTTAAGGGAAAAGTTAAGGCTAAGGTTAAGAAAATAGAGGCTGTTTTTATGCGGTAAGATTTATTTGACGTTTATCTTGAATTTATTGATCTTTTATATTAATAACTAAACAGAATATTCAAATGTTATCTAAAATGTTTTTTTTGTTAGAATTTTTTAGCCGCTTAAGGTTCCGGTCTAAAAAAATCTGTTTTATTGTGGGGTTTTTAAAATGCAATACAGTGATAAGACAAAGGACCAGCTCATAGAAGAGATAAACGAATTGCTTGAAAGAAATCGAATCCTTGAAAAGAGAGAAAAAGGCTATAAAGCTGAAAAAGATGAACTGGAAAAAACGGAGAAGGAAGCCTCAAGAAAACAGGATGAGATAAACGGACTTTTGAAATGTGCCCGGGCTGTTTTGAGAAGTTCCTCTTTTGAAAAAACAGCCCGTGAGATATTTGATGTCTGTTGTGAGCTTACTGGCGCCAGATCAGGATATGTTGCCTTTCTGAATGAGCTTGGACAGGAAAATGAAGTTCTGTTCCTGGAATCCGGCGGGCTTGACTGCACGGTTGATCCGGAACTTCCCATGCCTATTCGCGGTTTGAGAAGCGAGGCGTATAAAGACTGTAAGTCTGTTTTTGACAATGATTTTATGAAAAGCGAGTGGGTCAGGTTTATGCCCGAAGGACATGTTGCTCTTGCTAATGTGTTGTTCGCACCGCTGGCAATAGAGGGTAAGGCTGTTGGTTTAATGGGCCTGGCGAATAAAAAAACAACAGGATTTACGGAAAAGGATGCTGCTCTTGCGGCAGCCTTTGGGGAACTGGCTTCAATTGCGCTTCAAAACAGCCGGAATCTTGACCAGCTTCGTGAGGCTCTGGCAAAAATAAAGACACTCCATGGACTTATCCCGATCTGTGCGTCCTGTAAAAAAATCCGAGATGACAAGGGTTACTGGAATAGTGTTGAGAGTTATATTCGGGAACGTTCTGAAGCTGAATTTACCCATGGTATTTGTCCGGAGTGTTCAGAAAAACTCTATCCCGGACTTATTAAAAAGAAGTGATGATTTGAAGGGAAGCTGTTACCTGATTTTCGTTGTCTGAAGGAAACATAACCCTGCCGGTCCGTTTTTTATCCTTCAAATTTTTTAAATCCTATCCCTATGATTCAAATTAATATTAATCGTCCAGGCCTTTAAAAATTTAAGGCCGCCTGTATTGATTAAATCAAGTCTTTTAACCGTGGATAATTACTTTTTAGTATTCGGCGGTATCCTCCCAGTGTTTGTGGTGCATTGCTCTCAAGCCGTCTTTGTAACCGCGTTCACGTTCCCTTTCATCTTTACCTGATGCGTTGAGAAGTCTGTTAAAGCTTACATTGTCCATAAAAGATTCAGCTGAATATTTGTCTTTTATTCCCCGTTCATATCCTTTACGATATTCTTCAGTGGCATTAAATCTTTGCATAATTCCTCCCTTTATTATGTTGCTAAAAGATTGACATTCATATTTCTTTAAAAGCAAATAAAGTATAAATTTGGGGGATTATAGTGAAAGGCCGGACGGGATGTCAGAGCTGAATGTTTGAGCTCAAATCTTTATACAGATCACCTTTTTCTCTGTATATTGTCTGTTTGAGAAACAGTTATGAACAGGGGCTCCATAATCGTTTGTCTTTATAGTCTAATATTTAGTTGATTAATTATCTGATGTCAATAGTAAATCACAGCTTGCGGCAGGAAGGACTGCATTGTAATTTGTGGTTTTATACTTGCTTGGGGAGTATACTTGTGAAGTATCCTTTAACTAAATTAACATGTTATAACAGGTAAATGAGGCGTTGTCCTAAGATGTTGGATTAGCTCTATGTCCGATGTCTTTATTCCGTTTTTGGTATGCCGTATCAATGAGTTCCTCTCTTGATCTCTTTGGTTCGAAAAGAGAGAGTTGGTGGCTTTCATTTGAATATTTGTCAATAAGTCTTTTTTCAAGTTCTTCCTGTGAGACCGTACTTTTGTTGGCCAGTATATGTTCGATGGACATTTCTTTTTTAGAAAGTGCTCTGGAAACAAGTACAAATCTATGGCAGTTGAAGGGGTCTTTTTCAGCACACATTAAGGATATGTTCAGTCCTTTTTTGAGCTTGCTGATGACATTTTCAATTCCTTCAATAAAAGACGGCAGTTCTTTCACCTTATCAAAATCAACTTTTCCATCGTCAAAATACAGGTCCTTATTTTCATATCTGGCCCCGAGTCTGTCACCCATATACACATATTCAATTTCGTTGATCTCAAGATCCGTTTTAAGGGTTTCGCGGTTAAATTGGTGATTATGTCTGCTGTAAGGCGAACTTCTGAGATCGATAATGCAGTTAATATGATGGTGGGCAAGAATATCAAGAAAAGTTTCAAGCGAATGATTTGAATGACCGATTGTTTTTAGCACGTTTAACCATTGTTTCTAAAAAGCAGCCCGTATGAACGGGCTGCAGGTTTTTATGAATTATGTGATTTGTGTTAGATTATCTGCATTTCTGAACGGCCAGATGGATGTTTTCAAAAAGCTTTTCGAGCAGATCGACCGGTGTGGCTGAAAAGGCCAGACGGATAACCCCGGATGCAGCAATCACCCCGGTTGAAAAGTCATCCAGCAATACTTTTCTTACGGCTTCCGGATCTGCTCCTTTTATATCAATACACATAAAATATCCTGAATTAAAGGGCAGGGCTTCAAAACTATCTTTATATTCTTCTTTTGCAGCCAGGATGTCTTTCACCCTGTCATATCTTTCTTTTAGAATAGCATATTTTTCTTTCTTTTCAGCCTCATAGGTATCAGACGTATAGGCAGTCTGAAGTATAGACTGTGAAATGTGCGGACTGTTTGATATATTGCCGCGGATCGCGCCTGCGGTTTTGTCCTCAAGGCATTTATAGAGTTCCTGTGTTCCGCTCTTAATACCGTAAGTAATAAAACCGACTCTGAAACCCCAGACATAATCTTCTTTTGTGGCCCCGTCCACTTTAATGGCGAGTATTTTTTCATGCAGGTCCGCAAGTTTGGTGAAAATTGATTCAGTAAAGATACCCTCCTTATAAACCAGCCCAAAGTAAGCATCATCTATTAAGGCAACAATTTCATTTCCTGCTTCAGCTGCTTTTAGCAGCACATCTGTTATTTTTTCTACTTCCTCAACCGTGGGGGTATAGCCGGTCGGGTTATTCGGGAAATTTAAGATAACGATCTTTTTACCTTTTGGACCGGATAGTTTTTCTGCCAGTCCGTCTATATTAAATCCGTTGTCTTTAAAGGTCGTGTAGGTATCGATCTGGGCACCATAGGCATTTACAAACATCAGCCTGTAATTTCCCCAGTAAAGTTCAGGCGTAATAATTTTATCACCTTCATTTACGAACATGTATCCGCAGATGCTTAGGGAGTGGGTTAAAGCGTTTCCCACGATGGGGCGGCTGATCTCTATTCCGTCAAGTGAGGGGTTTTTTTTGTAGATCATGCTTTTCCATACATCCCGAAGGGATGGTTTGCCGGGGCTGGGTGCGTAGGGAAGGGCGTCAGCCGGTGAAACCTGAAACTGTGAGACTACACTTTCAAGGCGCATGGGTGAGCCGTCATTTTCAAGGGCAATACCTATGGTGGCATTTATTTTTTTGCCCTTTGCTTCAGCACTCTGGCCCAGGATTCCCTTTGCCGGGAAAAAAATGTTTCTACCTCTGTCTGAAAGAAGGTTGAGAATGCTCGGATTAATTGATTCGATGGTTTCATTCAGGCTTTGTGCCTGGGGATTGATATTTGCCATTTGTGTTTCCTTTGCAGATATGGTTTTTATTTTAAGAGTTATCAGTATAAAAAAGAGCTTCTCCTGTGTCAATAAAAAGAGAGTACAGATTAAGATTTTTTTATCAATTCCCGGAACCGGTTAAAAAGATAGGAAGAATCATGGGGACCGGGAGATGCTTCGGGATGATACTGAAGGGAGAACATGGGCTCATTTTTGTGTTCAATTCCTTCGGTTGTCTGATCATTTAAGTTTATGTGGGTGACCTCAATCTTTGATTTGTCTACTGTGTTAAGATCTATGGCAAAGTTATGGTTTTGAGAGGTTATTTCTACTTTGTCTGTTTTTAAGTCTTTGACCGGATGATTGCATCCGTGGTGTCCGAATTTAAGTCTGTAGGTTTCTGCCCCCACGGCAAGACCCAGGATCTGGTTCCCAAGACATATTCCCATCAAGGGGACTTTCCCCAGGAGTGTCTTTGCGCTTTCAACACCGTACGTCACGCCTTTTGGGTCAGCAGGACCGTTTGATAAAAAGACCCCGTCCGGTTTCATAGAAAGAACATCTTTTGCCGGGGTTTTTGCAGGAACTACCGTGACCTTCATGCCGGCAATCCGCATCTGGCGGAGGATGTTCCATTTGATGCCGAAATCATAGGCCACTATTTTAAGGTCGGCAGGGGGAAGTGTATCTGTGATCCCCCAGGATTTTGTAAGGCTTCCGTCCTCATCCCAAATAAAAGTCTGCTTGCAGGATACTTTTGAGGCGTAGTCCTGTTCGTCAAGGCCTTCCCAGGCTTTAGCCGTTTCTATTGCTTTTTGTTCTGATAATTTATTTTCAATGGAGATATAGCCTTTTAAGGTTCCCCGGTCACGAAGTCTGCTGGTTAGAGCGCGGGTATCTAGACCGGCGATAGCGGGAATTTTCTGCCGGTTGAGAAAATCTTTTAAAGATTCTTCACTTCTGAAGCTACTTGGAATATTTAGTTCATGGATGATAAATCCGTTTGCAAATGCTTTTATTGATTCCATGTCGGATATATTTATTCCGGTATTTCCAATTTCAGGATAGGTCATGGTCACCAGTTGTCCATTATAGGACGGATCCGAAAGTATTTCCTGGTAGCCGGTCATTCCGGTATTAAATACCACCTCCCCAAGAGAATCACAATCTGCGCCTGCTGAATAGCCCCGGTATAGGGAGCCGTCTTCAAGTGCAAGAAATGCATTCTTATCTCTTTTTTTCTTCCAGTTCCATCTGTTCATAATATTGCCGACTTCGTAAAAAGTCCAACTTCTTTGTTATGCTGCATCCTTCGTCACTGCAACGTACACAAGAGTACGTCTCATTCCTCAGGATTTGCATGCCTTAAATTTGAAGCTTTTTCCTTTGTCTTTAGCCCTCTTGTGGTTTTATTAAAAATTAATCTTTTAAATTGTTTATATCAAGTTTTGACAATTCCAGTTTTGGCGCATGCCTGTGGTATTCCTGGATGCTGCATATTTCCATCTCTTTATATTTATCAAGGGTGGTCAAGCCCTGTATGGCTGCTTTTAGACCGTCAATGGTCGTGGTGACGGGAATGCCCCGCATGATGGTATGGGCACGGATCCGCACCTCATCGACCTGCGGTGAAGCGCCGGAAGAAGGGGTGCTGATGATCCAGCCTACTTTTTTTTCTTCTATCAGGTCAATCACATTCGGTCTCCCCTGTGAGACCCTGAACATGGCACGGCTCTTAATATCATTGTCCCGCAGTTTTGTGCTGGTGCCTGCGGTGGAATAGATGGTAAATCCGAGACGTTCAAGCTCCTTTGCAAGGGGGACAACCGATTCTTTATCCGCATCTCTCACACTTAAGAAAATGTTTCCGGATACGGGCAGGGCATTTCCTGCTGAGATCTGACTTTTTAAAAAGGATAAACCCAGTGAATTATCAATGCCCATGACTTCACCGGTTGATTTCATTTCCGGACTTAAGACTATGTCAATTCCGGGAAATTTAATAAAAGGAAATACGGCTTCTTTTACAGAATAGTATCTTGGAATGATCTCTTCAGTATAGCCGATATCTTTCAGTTTAAATCCTGCCATGATAAGAGATGCAATTTTTGCCAGGGGAATGCCGATCGCTTTACTGACAAAAGGAACCGTTCTTGACGCCCGGGGATTGACTTCCAGAACATAAACTTCATCATCTTTTATGGCGTACTGAACATTCATGAGTCCGGACACATTGAGTTCCCTGGCCATTTTAAATGTGTATTCACGAATCTTGTCTTTTACTTTTTCATTAAGATTGGGGGAGGGGATAACGCAGGCACTGTCGCCGGAATGGACGCCGGCCAGTTCAACATGCTCCATGATCGCACCGATAACCGATGTTTCCCCGTCAGAAAGACAGTCCACATCCACCTCAAGTGCTCCTTCAAGATAACGGTCGATCAAAACAGGCCTCTTATCTGACACATCAACCGCTTCCTGCATATACTTTCTGAGGCGTTCCATGTCATAGACGATGACCATGGCTCTTCCGCCCAGAACAAATGAGGGACGAAGCAGTACCGGAAATCCGATTCTCTCTGCGATTATTTCCGCTTCTTCAAGGCTTCTGGCCAGGCCGTTTTCAGGCTGTTTAATATCCAGTTTGTTTGCCATTTGCTGGAAAAAGTCCCGGTCTTCGGCAGCTTCAATATCTTTAGGTTTTGTGCCTATTATACTGACGCCGTTTAACTCCAGATCTTTTGCCAGATTAAGCGGAGTCTGCCCGCCGAACTGGACAATCGCTCCCCAGCATTTTTCACGGTGGTAAATGTTTAAGATGTCCTCCAGGGTCAGAGGCTCAAAATAGAGCTTATCGCTGGTGTCATAATCGGTTGAGACTGTTTCCGGGTTGCAGTTGACCATGATGGTCTCAAGGCCGGCCTCTTTTAAGGCAAAGGAGGCATGGACGCAGCAGTAATCGAACTCTATTCCCTGGCCGATCCGGTTGGGGCCGCTGCCGATGATCATGACTTTCTTTTTATCAGACGGCAGACTCTCATCATTTTCACCGTAGGTTGAATAGAAATACGGGGTGAAGGCTTTAAATTCGGCAGCGCAGGTATCCACCAGGCCGTAAACAGGAAAAAGATTTATCTCCTCACGTGATTTTCTGACCGTTGTTTCATCAGTGCTTAAAAGAAATGCGATTTGACGGTCTGAATAGCCCATCTCCTTGATTTGGGTAAAGAGGGGAAGATCATTTTTAAGGTTTTTAATTGTTCCAGCAGATCTTATCTCTTCTTCAAAACAGGTCAGTTCTTCAATGTGGTCTAAAAACCATGGATCTATTTTAGTCAGCCCAAAAAGTGTTTCTAAAGACCAGCCGCGCTTAAAGGCCTCGCGTATCATGTAGATCCTGGATGCGTTTGGTATGATGAGTTTCTGTTTTAAATCATCATCCGTTAAAGATTCAATTAAACTATCTTTTCCATCAGCACCGAAGCCCGCCCTGCCGACCTCAAGCGAACGTATCGCTTTCTGGAAGGACTGTTTAAAGGTTTTTCCGATCCCCATTGCTTCACCCACAGATTTCATCTGGGTGCCAAGGGTGTCATCTGCGGCTGTGAACTTTTCAAAAGCAAAACGGGGAACCTTGGTAACGACATAGTCAATGCTGGGTTCAAAACAGGCCGGTGTCTCACGGGTGATGTCATTGATTATTTCGTCCAGGGTGTATCCAACAGCAAGTTTGGCTGCAATTTTTGCGATGGGAAATCCGGTTGCTTTTGATGCCAGCGCACTGGAACGCGATACCCTGGGATTCATTTCAATTATGATCAGTCTCCCGCTTTTCGGGTCTATTGCAAACTGTACATTTGAACCGCCGGTTTCAACTCCGATTTCTCGCAGGACATCAAGTGACTTGTCTCGAAGGATCTGGTATTCACGGTCAGTAAGTGTCTGAGCCGGTGCAACGGTTATGCTGTCACCGGTATGCACACCCATGGGATCAAGATTTTCAATGGAGCAGATGATGACCGCATTATCATTTTTGTCCCGCATGACCTCAAGCTCATACTCTTTCCAGCCGAGGATCGATTCTTCGATCAGTATTTCGTTTGTGGGACTGTGAAAAATTCCACGTGTGCATATTTCGTCAAAATCTTTATCATTGTATGCGATTCCGCCGCCTGTTCCGGCTAAGGTAAATCCAGGCCTTATGATAAGCGGGTAGGCGCCTATTTCTTCACGGACCTGATAGGCTTCTTCCATGGAGTGTGCCGAAGCGCTTTTGGGGACCTCAAGGCCTATTTTTTTCATGGCCTTTTTAAACAGGTTCCGGTCTTCTGCTTTTGCAATTGCTTCTGCCGTGGCGCCGATCATCTCAACGTTATAGCGTTCTAAAATATTATGTTCATCCAGTTCCATCGCAAGGTTGAGTGCTGTCTGACCGCCGAGGGTGGGCAGCAGGGCATCGGGTTTCTCCCGTCTGATGATTTCAACCAGGATGTTAAAATGCAGGGGCTCGATATAGGTCCGGTCGGCAAATTCAGGGTCGGTCATGATGGTGGCAGGATTGGAATTAACCAGAACGACTTCAAAGCCTTCTTCTTTTAAGGCTTTACATGCCTGAACCCCCGAATAATCAAACTCACAGGCCTGTCCGATCACAATGGGGCCGGAGCCGATGAGCATTATTTTTTTTATGTCAGTTCGTTTAGGCATCGTATCTTAAAAATTAAAGGTTAATGATTCTCAAGCGCCTTTTTGTTTAAATTTTCTTTTATTTTAACCGGGTACTTACCGGTAAAACAGGCTGTGCAGAAGTTCTTTGGGTTCTCAAAGGGTGAAAGCAGACCCTCAAGGCTTATGTATCCCAGGGTGTCAACGCCGAGCAGCTCTTTTATCTCTTTTGTTGAACGAGAGGATGATACCAGCTCTTCTTTTGTGGGAAAGTCAATTCCGTAAAAGCAGGGATATTTTATTGGCGGACAGGAGATTCGCATATGAACTTCTTTTGCGCCTGCTTCGCGAAGATATTTAACCCGTCTTGCGGCTGTATTTCCACGAACGATCGAATCATCAACGGCAATGACCCTTTTTCCTTTGACCACTTCCGGCAGTACGGCCAGTTTCATATCGACCCACTGACCGCGGCTGTTTTCTTCAGGCATAATAAACGTCCGGCCCACATAGTGGTTTCTGATAAAACCGAAATCAAGGGGGATACCGCTCTTTTTTGAATAACCCAGTGCGGCAGAATTTCCGCTGTCCGGTATGGCGATGACAATGTCCGCATCAACCGGGTATTCTTCAGCCAGTTTTTTACCGTAGTTAAGGCGAACATTATGGACATTCTGCTCAAACAGATAACTGTCAGGGTGAGCAAAGTAGATATGCTCAAATACACAGTGCGAATAATTTTCTTTTTTTTCAGCAAACATACTGCTTTTAAGACCTGAAGCATCAGCTGTTACCAGCTCTCCGGGAAGTACATCTCTTACGTATTCTGCTCCGATCTGGGAAAGCGCACAGGTCTCACTGGCAAAAACATATCCATCACCGAGCTTTCCAATGGAAAGCGGCCTGAATCCGTTTGGGTCTCTTGCCGCCATGACCGAGTCTTTTGTCATTAAAAGGAATGAGAACGCGCCCTCCAGTTCCTGTAATGCGCGTTCTACCCGGCGGGGCCGGAGTCTAAACATGGGGTCGGCAAGCAGGTGAATCAGAACTTCACTGTCAGAGCTGGTCTGAAAAATGGCTCCTGATTCCTGATAGGATTTTCTAATGGTTTTTGCATTAATCAGGTTACCGTTATGTGCTATTGCCCATATTCCGTCGGCGCATTCTGCGACCAGTGGCTGAACATTCTGGATGCGGGTGGAACCTGTGGTGGAATACCGGACATGTCCGATTCCAATATGGCCGGTAAGTCTGTTAATCGGGTTTTTCGCAAAGACTTCACTGACAAGGCCGATGTCTTTTGCGGAACGGATCTTTTCTTCGTTACTGACAACCATTCCAGTGCCTTCCTGACCGCGGTGCTGCTGGGCGTACAGGCCCTGATAAATAAGCGGTGAAGCGTCAGTGATTCCGTAAATGCCAAATAAGCCGCATGACTCTTTCGGTTTTTCAGTAGTGCAGCACTTATTATGTAAGTGGGGACCCATTTTTTTACCGTCAGGTTAAGATTTAAGTTGTTCGTTGTTTAATGTTGTAATTCGGGAAAAAATGAGAATAACTATTAAGTTTAATATAATTTTGTTTGCTTTTATATGCTGCTCAAAGTTATGAAACAGGTCATAAATCGTGTTTGATTTTGGTGGACTTCTGTATGGTCAAATCCTAACTATTATATGTTAAATTGACGGTAATTTAAAGAATTATTTTATCTATAAATCTGGATCATCGACAAAATGTGTGGGTAAACATATAGATATTAGTAGAAACATAAGCCCCTTCATTTTCTTTGGCGGCCAAAGAAAATGAAGCAAAAGAAAGGCCGCCCACAATTTTGGCCTTCGGCTTCCCTCCCCCCGCATTTGCCTGTGGCGGGTCCAAAAACTCGCTTCGCTCAGATAGTTTGGACCCTTCTTCCACAGTCAAACACTCCGTTCGGCCGCGTTGTATGGGATTTAAAACCCTTAAAAAACCAAAGTCAAAAAATCATAAACCAAAAACCATAAAAATAAACATAATTACAAAACGTTACATGTCTTAACCTTTGTCCGTTACCCACAGATCCTGTTGAAGAACCTTAAAAGTTTATCCCTGATTCACCCTCTAAAAAAAAGAAAAACTTGTTGTTTCCTCACCCACAGCGCTGTAGTGAGGAAACACGTGAAGAAAACCCTGCCGTCAGGAATTGGTTTTTAAAAAACATCCCCGGTGGCTTGGAAATAGTGCGTCTGTGAATTTAGGCGGTGGATTTTGGTAATTAAACAGGCTTGTTATGGAGCGTCTGGTTATGGTAATATTGTAAATTACAAAAAACCAAAGGGAAGGTCAGTTTTAAATGGAAAAAATGGATGCCTTGTATTTGGATATCGACAGGATTGGTTACGAGGATGCGTTTGAGCTCCAAAAGAAGCTGGTGGATGCCCGTTCAAAAGATGAAATAAAGGATACTTTTATCCTTCTTGAGCACGAGCCGGTCTTTACAGCTAACAGAGAGGTCACTTTTAATAATATTGTTGCGCCGAAAGAAGTCCTTGAGGAGCAGGGGGTGGAGGTCTGTAAGACGGATCGGGGCGGTGATGTAACCTATCATGGGCCCGGACAGATCGTTGGTTATAATATTATGGATCTTAAGAACCAGGGCCGTGATCTTCATGCTTATATCCGGAATGTCGAACAGATGATCATTGATACCTTGGTTGATTTTGAGATTACCTCAGGAAGAGATCCGGAACATCCGGGTGTATGGGTGGGGAATGAAAAGATTTGTGCTATAGGAATAGCGGTCAAAAGCGGATGGATCACCATGCATGGGTTTGGTTTTAATGTGAGCCCGAATATGGATCATTATAAAATGATCATAGCCTGCGGTATCGCTGATAAAGGGGTTACCTCGATGAGAGCGCAGCTGGGCAGGGAAGTCGATATTGCAAAAGTGAAGGAACGTTTGATTGTTCATTATGAAAAGATCTTTAACCGGTCTTTGGAGAAAATACAACAGGAGGATCTGCCGTGGTAATGACAAAGAAACCCGAATAATAGAATGCGGATTTCGGAGTGCAGAAAATCTAAATGCGGAATTTTGAGTGCAAATTTCGGAATTTTAACGGATATCTGTCCTGAAAATGGCTAAAGGATAATATTTTTGGGCCATGAATAATTACTTTATTTGCAAGAGGAAAATATAAAATGGAAAACTGTAAGTGCTGTTCCGGAAAAGCCTACAATGAGTGCTGCGAACCTCTGATAAATGGTTCCCGTAAAGCAGAAACTGCAGAGGAACTTCTGCGTTCCAGGTACTGTGCGTACGCAACCACTGAGATTGATTATATTCTTACCACCATCCATCCCACAAAACGGGAAGAATTTGACCGGCAAAGTATTTCAGACTGGTCTGAAAAATCCGACTGGCACGAACTTGAGATTGTAGAGACTGAAAATGGTGGAGTTGAAGATGAACAGGGCACGGTCGAGTTTATCGCTCACTATTCAGATAGTGGTGAGAAAAAAAGACACCACGAACTGGCCACATTTGAGAAACAGGACGGAGAATGGTTTTTTCTTGACGGTCAGGGTGTGATGCCGAGGCAGTATATAAGGCCGGAACCAAACTCGGCAGAAATGATCCCTGTACCTGTGGAAGCGGCAAAAAATATAAAAAATGCTGCGGAAAATAATTGTTTAGTTCTGAGTTTTTATGTTTTTAATAATTAGTATGCCTTAGCCTGATTTCCGGGTTAACAACAAACCCGAAAGACTCGTAATATAAGAATATATCTTTTACCTATTAATAAGGATTTGTAGTTTTACAAGGAGGAGACCTGTTATGAAGTGCCTTGAAGCAGTAAATAAAAAAAATATTCGATTTATCTTTTTTATGATGGCTCTTGTTTTTATGATTATTGTTGGCGGCTGTGCAACGGGTCAGCAGTCACGCTCAGTGATGCCTATTGTCATGCCCTCTTCAATTCATACCGACGCTGAAATAGCCGCGAGGTTTAATCTGACGCTTGATCAGGTCAGCCGACTTCACAGCATGCGCGGTCTTTCAAATGACAGTATTGTTATGCTGTCACCAAAGGCTTTGGAGAAATCCCTTCGAAAAATTGAAAAGCCCAAGTCCGGCTTTCCGGGTGAAGCGGTTAAGTGGCGAATGGGGACTTTAGTTGATGAAAACGGAGAAATTCCTCCTGACGCCATGGCACGGGCCTTGAAACAGGCCAAAGAGATTCAGCCCCCGCGTAGCAGCAGAATTTGGGGGAGGACAGCCGTTTCAGAGCCTTCCGGCATTGCCGGGCTAACCGCGGACAGCTGGCGCTGGCTGGGGCCGGGAAATATCGGGGGCAGGATTAGAAGCTGCGTCATACATCCTGAAAAGACCGATACCATGTGGGTTGGGAGCGTTGCCGGCGGTATCTGGACCACCAGCAACGGGGGCGAATCATGGAAACCTGTTGACGATTTTATGAGTAACCTGAGCGTCTGCACCATGGTGATGCACCCGACTGATTATGATGTGATGTTTGCCGGTACCGGTGAAGGATTTTATAACGGAGATGCTATTCGCGGAGCAGGGGTTTTTATGAGTATTGACGGCGGCGCAACCTGGAACCATCTAGAGTCAACAGAAGGTTCTGACTGGTATTTCGTTAACCGCCTTTCCTTTGCACCTGACGGATCAGCGCTTCTTGCTGCCACGGGACGCGGTCTCTTTCGCAGCATTGATAACGGAGAATCCTGGGAGCGTGTTTTTTCCGGGAGAATGCTTGATGTGAAATTTGATCCTTCAGACGGCATGAAGGCTATTGCCACGGAAACAGACTTTACTGATTTCACAGCAACACTTCCCTACTACTCGACAGACGGCGGCGTGAGCTGGGAACCGGCAAAGGGCATTAGCTCCGGGCCGGCTTTTTATGGACGAATTGAGCTTGCCTATGCTCCGTCTGATCCCGATATTGTGTATGCCTCCCAGGATGTTGATTCAGGCACTATCTATTACAGTTCCGACGGCGGGCATACCTACACATATCTCCACTCCGGCAGTTATTATCTGGGGGCACAGGGCTGGTATGATAATGCGATCTGGGTCGATCCTACAGATCCCCTGATCTTTATAGTGGGAGGGATCGATCTGTACAGGTATGACTTGCATGCCCTGACCATTACCCAGATCAGCAAATGGTGGGAATCGCCCGAGTCGGCACATGCCGACCATCATTTCATTATAGCCCATCCTCAGTTTGAGGGCGAGGAGAACAAGACCGTCTATTTCTGCAATGACGGCGGTATCTACAAGACCGACGATGTCTACACTGTTGAAGGAGTGGACGGATGGCAGGAGATTAATAATAATCTCGGTGTGACCCAGTTCTACGGTGGAGCGGGCAATCCTCAAACAGGCGTTATTGTGGGCGGCGCTCAGGATGTTGGAACTCTGAGCTATACGGGCGATACCGAGGGCTGGGTTGAGCTCTTTGGCGGTGACGGCGGCTTCTGTGCCGCTGATCCTGACAACAGCAGCATTTTCTATGGAGAGTATGTCTTTCTGAATATTTTCAGAAACAACACCGGCGCAGCTCCGGGTGAAGAGGATGATTGGGCCGACTGGTATATTAATGGCAGATACGTTGACAGTGAGGATGCCTGGGCCTGGAGGGATGAGCCCTACATGATTCCGGACTCTAAAAATCAAGAAGCTGCGTTTATCGCTCCTTTCCTGCTTGACCCCAATGACTCCAGCCGCATTCTGGCCGGCGGACGCCAGCTGTGGCGCACAAATGATCCCCAGACTCCATCGACGCCCACAACCGGACCATCCTGGCAGAGCATCAAGTCCGCCATCGGAAATACTTCTAGCGCCAACATCACAGCTATAGCCGTGGCAGAGGGAGACTCGGATATTGTCTGGGTCGGGTATGAAAACGGAATTATCACAAGGACCGACAGCGGAACCGATGATGCTCCTTACTGGCAACGGGTCGGAAGCGGTGTTCTGCCTATGCGCCGCTGTATGCGCATATTACTGCATCCTTATGATCCGGATACAGCCTATGTGGCTTTTGGCGGATTTTCTTCAAGCAATATTTTTAAGACAATAGACGGAGGCCAAAGCTGGGCCGACATTACAGGCTCAAGCACCACCGGGCTTCCTGACGCTCCGGTTCGCGACCTGACCCTGCATCCGGATAATCCCGACTGGATCTATGCGGGTACGGAAGTGGGTATTTTCGCCAGTCAGGATGCAGGAGCCACCTGGTCTGTAACTAACGCCGGACCCACTAATTGTTCGGTGGATGATCTGTTCTGGATCGGGACAACTCTGGTTGCGGCCACTCACGGGCGTGGGCTGTTTGAAATAGACATCCCCTGTGCCATTGACGGCGCATTAAAACTGCTTCCGGACACTTTTAATTCTGGCTTGCTCTTTCCCCGCAATAGATTTGTTTTTATAACAGGACCGGAGGATAAGCTTATTTCTTCAAGTGATGCAGTTAGCTTTGACCATCCTTCTATAACGTACGTTTGGTCAGTTCAATCTTCTAGTGTAGTCTTTGCATTGATATCTGTTCTGCCTGGATACGGCCCCGGTGTTGGGGGAGATTATGATGAGATAGCTGTATCAGTCGGATGTTATGAGGGGCTATTGAAACTCGGGTCAGACCTGTTGCCTTAATAAATAGGGAAGAACCGAAAAAAGCTTCCTGTCCAGGGCCGTAAAAAATATGAATTATGGAAAGACCTGGTTTTTAGACATGGACCTGAAAAATTAAAAGAATTTCCGGGCTTTCACGATGTACAATTAAAGGCTGAAAGAAAAAGGCCAAAGATTATCGCGGTTAAATATTCAATACAGGGTGATATGTGAAGTCGAAAAACATGAAATCACTGTATATGTGATTGAGATATCCCCACATGATTATTAAGGCGCTGTTATGAAAAAGAAAAACTTTGTTCCTGCTGATTCTCATGCATCTCTGTCAACGGGTGAGGTTTTAAAAATGCTTAGGGAATTGAAGGGCTGGACTCAAAAAAAATTAGCCGACAAATGTGGTATTACGGTAACCAATTTGAGTCTTTTAGAAAACGATAAGATTGATATTGGAAAACGCCGTGCTGAACAGCTGGCGAAAGCCTTTAAAATTCATCCGGCAATTATAATGTTTCCGGAATATGATGCACTTGAAATAAGAAAAGTAGCATAAAAAACATGTAGTTGTCATCAAGACTCCTCTATCGCAGACCTAAGTTAACCTCCTTGCAACCTTTTAGCAGAATTACTCCAAAATAATATTTTCGTGGTTATTGAACTCACTGTTTTCTGTGGATTGACGGTATAAGCTCTATAAAACAGCATGAAAAGTTGCGTTTAATGAAAAGCAGGCAGGTAAATTAAACAGGCTTGTTATGGAGCGTCTGGTTATGGTATTATCCCCCTGTAAATTACAAAAAACCAAAGGGAAGGTCAGTTTTAAATGGAAAAAATGGATGCCTTGTATTTGGATATCGACAGGATTGGTTACGAGGATGCGTTTGAGCTCCAAAAGAAGCTGGTGGATGCCCGTTCAAAAGATGAAATAAAGGATACTTTTATCCTTCTTGAGCACGAGCCGGTCTTTACAGCTAACAGAGAGGTCACTTTTAATAATATTGTTGCGCCGAAAGAAGTCCTTGAGGAGCAGGGGGTGGAGGTCTGTAAGACGGATCGGGGCGGTGATGTAACCTATCATGGGCCCGGACAGATCGTTGGTTATAATATTATGGATCTTAAGAACCAGGGCCGTGATCTTCATGCTTATATCCGGAATGTCGAACAGATGATCATTGATACCTTGGTTGATTTTGAGATTACCTCAGGAAGAGATCCGGAACATCCGGGTGTATGGGTGGGGAATGAAAAGATTTGTGCTATAGGAATAGCGGTCAAAAGCGGATGGATCACCATGCATGGGTTTGGTTTTAATGTGAGCCCGAATATGGATCATTATAAAATGATCATAGCCTGCGGTATCGCTGATAAAGGGGTTACCTCGATGAGAGCGCAGCTGGGCAGGGAAGTCGATATTGCAAAAGTGAAGGAACGTTTGATTGTTCATTATGAAAAGATCTTTAACCGGTCTTTGGAGAAAATACAACAGGAGGATCTGCCGTGGTAATGACAAAGAAACCCGACTGGATACGAGTTAAAGGGGTGGACTGGAAAGTCCTTGAAAAAATGAAATCCTTAACTGACAAGTACCATCTGCATACGGTGTGTGAGGGTGCGACCTGTCCGAACATGGGGGAATGTTTTTGCGCAGGGACGGCAACCTTTATGATCCTGGGTGATATCTGTACCCGGAACTGTGCGTTTTGCAGTGTAACAAAAGGAAAACCGTTGTCTCCTGACCCAAAGGAGCCTGAAAATATTGCACTGGCATCCAGAGATCTCGGGCTGAAACATGTGGTAGTAACATGTGTGACAAGAGATGATCTTGAAGACGGCGGTGCTGAACAGTTTGCTCTTACTTTAAAAGAGATCCATCGTATTCTGCCCGGTGCCACAACGGATGTTCTGGTTTCTGATCTGAAAGTAAAAAAAGTGAATATTAATACGGTGCTTGAACAGAAACCGGAGATATTTGCCCATAACCTTGAAACCGTTCCGAGACTTTATAAAACCTGCAGAAACATGGCGAATTATCAGAATTCTCTTAAGGTTCTAGCCTTTGCCAAAGAGATAGCCCCAGATCAATATACCAAAAGCGGATTAATGGTGGGGCTTGGTGAGACCATGGATGAAATGCTTGTCGTTATGAAGGACTTAAGATCTGTGGGATGTGATTTTCTTACCATCGGTCAGTACCTTAGACCCGCTGTTGGTAATCTTGAGGTTGTGGAGTTTGTTACTCCGAAAATGTTCGAAGAGTATAAAAAAATCGGAGAGGACATGGGATTTACCTATATTGCTTCTTCTCCTTTTGTTAGAAGTTCTTTTCATTCCGAGGAAGCGCTGAAACACCTTCGCAGTGCGGAGTGACGAAGGCGGAGTGCGGAGTCTCGAATGATGAATGGGGATTTCGGAGTGCGGAAGGTTATTAATGTGGACTGAGGATTTCGGAGTGTTGAGTTTAGATATTTAGTGAATCATTAGGTGGGTGCTGATGAAACATGAAAATCTAAAGGCAAGAACCAAGAGTTTTGCGCTGCGTATCATTAAACTTGTAGAATCCTTACCCAAAAGCCGAACTTCTGATGTTACTGGAAGGCAGTTAATGAGATCTGGTACTTCAGTGGCTGCAAATTACCGGTCCTCATGCCGCGCACGTTCTAATGCAGATTTTATTTCAAAAATGGTATCGTCGAAGAAGAGGCTGACGAGTCTCTTCTGTGGCTGGAACTCCTGGTTGAAAGTGGTGTGGTAAACGAAGATAGCGTTGAGCTATTAATGAAAGAGGCAGATGAACTGGTAGCAATTGTAGTTTCATCAATTAAAACTGCCAGAAAAAATAAATAACAAACTATGATAATGTGGAATTCAGTAGATTGATGTATTTTGGTATTTAATTCCGAACTCCAAAATCATCACTCCGCATTCCGAATTTCCCACTCCGAATTTTGAACATGGATCAAGTACTTTATATCAGCAAACTGTCAGGCTTAAAATACTTCCAGAATGATTTTACACGCATTTATTTTGGGCAGGAGTTTTGCGAGAGGCTTTTGCCAAAAATAGATGATCTTGAGCGAATGGTTGCTTTTTCTGAAGAAAAAGATGTACCCTTAACTTTTGTAACGCCTTATGTGACGGACAGCGGCCTTGCAAAGCTTGAAAATACCATCTGTTTTTTTGCGGAAAAAATGACGGGGGCAGAGGTGGTGTTTAATGACTGGGGCGTTTACCAGTTTATGGAAGAGAATCATTTAGATGTAAAACCTGTTTTGGGACGGTTACTCAATAAACAGAAACGCGGACCGCGTATTATGAATATAATCGATCAGGTGCCGAAAGAGACCCGGGATTACTATACGGGTGCATCTCTTGATGTTCAGGCTGCAGCCGGGTTTCTTAAAAAAAAGGGGATCTTAAGGGTTGAGTTTGACAATCTTTTGCAGGGACTTGATATGTCAGGGCTTGATAAAGTGATTAAAAGATCACTTTATATGCCTTATCTGTTTATTTCGACAACCCGTTTTTGTCTTACGGCGAACTGCGATGCGGAAAATAAGGGGATTGGGGTGGTCCCCTGTCATAAGGAATGTGAAAAATACACATTTAATCTGGTAAATCCTGTAATGAAAGTCCCTCTTATCAGAAAGGGAAATACGATTTTTGCAGTGAATGAAAATATCCCAGAGCTTGTTTCGCGGGGTGAGGTTGACCGGATCGTGATTCAGCCGGAAATACCCCTTTAGAAGTGCGGAGTGGGGATTGACGAGTGCGGAATGTGGAATAATTATATTTTGTTTGGTTTATTTTAATGAAAATCCTATCACCACTAGACTATACAGATGATATCGGGCAGCTTTCAGATGCCGGAGCGGGTGAATTTTTCTGCGGGCTTCTTAATGAGGAATGGTATCAAAAATATCCTGTGATCTCGATCAACAGGCGTCCTGCCGGGAAGGGCCATTTTAGAAATTTTGAAGAGCTGAAGGTATCTGTTGACGAGGCGCACAATTTTGGAGCAAAAGTCTATTTTACCGTAAATGAGCATTATTATGTTAATGCGCAATACGAGATGCTCAAAAAACATATTGACAGTGCAATAGGATCGGGTGTTGATGCATTCATCCTTTCCGATTACGGCCTGATGGCATGGTTAAGGGAAAACGGGTATGCTGTTGCGATTCATATCAGTACCGGGGGTACGGTATTTAACTGGAGGTCCGCTAAGTTCTATTGTGATGAATTTGGCGCGGAAAGTATTACTTTTCCCAGACATCTTGAACTGGGAGAACTGAAAACAATCGTCGAGAAGATGCCTGATGTTGATACCTCTGTTTTTGTTCTCAACTCAAGATGCATAAATGTTGACGGTTACTGTACTTTTCAGCACGGGCTTGCGGGTAAGCAGGTCTTTCCGATGTTCAGAAATGCGTGTATGCTCCCATATTCTGTGGATGTTTTCTTTAATAAAGAGGAAACAGAGGTGATTTCTTCTGAACTTAAAGAACGAATTCTTGAGAGGCAGAAAGTTTGGGAAAAGGTCCATGTTGATGATCATCCGTGCGGTGCCTGCGGGATGTATGAGCTTAGGGAAATAGGTATAAAAAGTTTGAAAATAGTGGGCAGGGGCAATCCCCTTGAGCGTAAGATAAAAGATATTACCTTTCTTAAAAGGCTCATTTCTGTTCTTGACAGTGATGTCTCAAAAGCGGAATTTAGAAATAGATCCAGGCGTCTTTATACAGAGACCTACGACAGACCTTGCCGTGAGCATATGTGTTATTTCCCGTCTGTGATGGAAAGAAATGAATAATCTCTAAAATGCGATGCTGCTTCTATTGACAAATAACTATATTTTTACATATACATTTTAATATAAAACAACTGTTATTACAGGAATCATTTATATACCACACAATTATCTTAAGAGGGGATTATGTTGAGAATCCCCGGGAAATTTCTGGTAGTGTTTCTTAAGGTCGTTATACAGCCGGTTTTTGTTCAGGCTGCCGACATCCATGCCGGTACTGGACTGACCCAAGAAACCATCCTGGCTGCTATCAACACGAAACTCAGCTGTCTGCTAAATTGCTGTAAAAATATTATTTACTTTACCGGAGGCATGACTATGAACCGGCACAGGTATATATTTATTTTTTGGCTACGTCAACAGAATCTGTAGGTAACTTTTTAGTATTTATTATAGAATGCAAAGTTAAAACAGTTGGTTATCAATATAAATACGCCGACTTTTCTTAGCGTTAATTTTTATTGAAGAACCTTATTTAAAAGATAAACATCCAACATCCAACATCGAACGTCCAACGTCGAATAAAAACCAACCCCATAGAGATCAAATGGTTGTTTTTTCTTCTTTTCAGCTGTTTTAATGCTTGTCACGAAAATCTTAATTAATTCT
>Ga0222636_1000468_pt1 | contig 21010 bp, 22 predicted proteins | sample AntAcemetagen141_FD_179811 | JGI IMG/M metagenome (GOLD analysis project Ga0222636, IMG submission 179811) | Saline water microbial communities from Ace Lake, Antarctica - #141 | ecosystem: Environmental > Aquatic > Non-marine Saline and Alkaline > Saline | place: Antarctica: Ace Lake...
GAAAGGCAGGGATTATGATTCTCACTCTGTGTCTTTTCTTGGATACGTCAAACATCTATACCTCTTTTTTTTATTATACCTCTAGCAGACTAATACCAAAAGGTTTATTTTGGAATCCTGGCAGGCAAAGTCAAAAAACGAACGTTTATTTATTTTAGGGATTTTGGGTGAAGCTTAATAAGCCTTATCCCTACCCAATCCTTGCCACATACTTTTCGTTCACAGGGTCGAACCCAGAGCTATCCTCAACCAACTCTGGCTTGAACCCCGCTTTCCTCAATGCTTTTAATTAGTTAATGGTAATTCACCTAGAATTAAGTTAGGATTTATACCATCTTTTGTTAGAATTATCTTTGAATTTTTACTTAAAGAATTCTCAGTAACCTCTAACTTCTTTAATACTACAGCATTACCTACAAAGTATTTCTCAGCAGCTTCATTAACGAGTTTAATAGCTTTAGCTTTCCCTTCAGCTACCTTAATCTCTGCTTGCATAGCACCATCAGCTTTCTCGATAGCAGCAAGCTTATCCTGTTTCGCAGCTTCATACCTACCTGTAGCTTCTAATTCAGCAGCACGCCTAGTCTGTTCCGCTGTCTTCTGTAAGTGCATAGCCGTCTTAATGTCTTCAGGAGGGTCTATAAGCTTAATTTCTACCTTATCTACTTTTATTCCCCATTCATCAGTTGTCTTATCCAACTCTTTCTCAAGGTTACTAGATATAGTTGCCCTAGCTACTAAACTCCCATCTAAAGTTAAAGACCCAAACTCCTGACGTAAATTAGTCTGAGCGAGTTCCTGTATAGCCTTCTTCCAATCATCAATGTTGTAATAGGTCTTCTTAATCGCAACATCTGTGGCATACGGTTTTGCCCACACAATCCCATCAACCCTAATTTCCACATTATCTTTAGTAATTACAGGCTGTGCAGGTATATCTAAGGTATGCGACCTTATATCCCGACTCTTAATCCCCTCTATTAGAGGTATTACGAAGTTTAGTCCTGGTTCAAAGTATCTGTTATACTTTCCAAATCTTTCTACAATAGCCCGTCTATGTTGTGGGATAATTTTAATACTAAAACATAACAATACTCCAATTATTGCTAGTACCAATCCAATCATCTTACCCTCCACTTGGTTAAGTAAACAATCCCCTAAAAAATTGATAATTCTCTTTCATTGAATCTCCCCGCTGCCAACGCTGTCCCCTGGACACTTTGAAGAGTAATTCCTGGACAGATTAATGCGGGATTTCCAAAACGGTACAAGAATCTTCTAGCGTGGTTTTTCTTGTTTTTTCTTGTTTGCTTCGTCTTGTGCGTTTTTGGTTGCGTTTACTTGTTTGTTGTGCTTATCTTTATCTTTCTTACCGCCTCTATAGTCTCTACTATAAAATAATCCCGCCTCGCAGCCCTATTAGTAATCGCAGTATTCTTACTCATGTGCCAGTCTTAATATACCAAAAAACCGACCAAAAATCAAGCTTATAACTTGACACTTCTTACATTGTCAAAAGTGTCAAGTTTAGGGAATTGACTTATAATGTGAATAAGTGTATACTTGGGGTTGCAAAAGCGGAAGTGGCGGAACTGGCAGACGCGCAGGCCTCAGAAGTCTGTGAGCGCAAGCTCATGTGGGTTCAACTCCCACCTTCCGCACCAATTTCTCCGAAAGACCTCTGCCGAAAAACCTTCCACATCTGGACTTATTATTCATGGTACACTTTTGGCACAAAAAGTGTCAAAAATTTGTCCAAAATGGCTATGCAGCTAGAGGTAACTGAACGCAACTGAAAGCAATTAAACGTTGATTTATATGGGAGGGTTAGGGAATTCATGCGTAAATCAACAGTTTTTGGTTAATATTTTAACATCTATCTTATCCTGTTCTCGTCCTGATATTTTTTTTATTTTTATCAGATCTTTTTGTCCTATAAAAAACACCTTTTCAGCTCCATATTTACTTCTTTTTTTATTCTTCCAGATTTCTTTAAAATTCATTTTTGGAATTGACGTTATAATATCTACTCTTATGGGTTCGTAACCTAGCTGAATAATGTGGCCTTTCTTGGCAAAATCTTTTGCAGAAAGCTTGCAACTCTTAAATCCAAATTCTTTCAATGCCTTAATAATTTTTTCTCCATTTTTAATGCCATGTTCGATCAATATATCTATATCTTTCGTATACCTGGGCCTCGCGTAAAAAGCAACTGCATAAGCCCCAATAATACAATATCTCACTTTATTTCTATTGAATAATCTTAATAGATCTTCGTAATCCTTTTCTACTCTCATCTTTTAACCGCCCCTTTACCTTAAAATAGCGCTCCCTTAAAAATTGAACCACATCTATTCTTTCCGAACTAGTCATGTCAGAATAATACCTTGCCTCAAAATCCTTTGCTTTTTTAAACGAATCTGCTTTATGTATCCATATCTTTTTCATAAATATATTATACCACATTTTTTATATTATTAAAGATTTTTAATACCTTCTTTTATGCCTTTCTATCCTCTACTTTTCAGGTCAAAAAATTTCCACTATATTTCCACTATGGATTTATTGTGATAGGCAGTTAGGGGTAAATAGAGGTAAGTCTTGGTAAGAAACGTAACCTATTGAAAACAAAGCAAATTACGTCTATTTTGTTGATTTGTATAGCGATGCAGGAAAAGGGCTAAATAAACTCCCTCCTTCCACACCATGGTTCGACGCGGCCCCTCGACAAGCTCGGGGACTTGCTCACCATGTCCTGAGCAAGTCCTTCGACAAGCTCAGGACGCGTCGAAGGACACCTACAAATTAGGCTTATGCAGGCTTATAGGGACGTATCACTTGGGGACCTTACTGATGACCTGCCCCTTTTTGACACGCCCCTTACAACAAAGGTTTATTATTCTAATAATTTCTGAGATAAACGATGTAATTCTGAATTGGCCAGCGCTAAGGCTTTCTTTTTTACAACCCTTGAAAAATATTCCTTTTCGGTCTTGGTCAATTTTTCATGTCTAAGTTTCTTTAAAAATAATTCTTTTTGTTTTGGCGAAAAAACCTGAGATAATGCGTACTCAAGCCCTAATTCCTCCTTTACAGAAAGCAGGTCATTAAGTTTTGAACGCTCCTGGTTAAAATAATTATCAAATGCAACTTTTAATCTTTGACTGGACATAAGACATCCTGAAACCTTAAAATCCTCATTCTTTTTTAACTTCTTCAAAAGACTATTAAACTGTCTTTTGTCATCTCTATTCAAATTTTTATTAAATTTCTCCGCCCATGAAAACTTTAGATTTAATACTTTGTAAAGCGCAAGGGACATTATCAATAACGGAACTAACTTAAATCTATCGAATGGCTTTTTAAGATGCCATTTAACCATCTCATAATCAAAAAGCCCTCTCTCAGCACTATTAGCCAATACAACAGGAAATCCCTCCCATAGACGGAGATCTTTGCTCTGAACTACTTCGGCTAATGTAGCATTAGCATCCTGCGGCTCTTCTGTTTCAAATAAGGGATAGCCAAGCTTTCCCAATCTCTTCAAAAGACTCTTATTAACCATTATCCTGCCCTCGTTTTTTAATAATTCTCAAAAAATGCTCTAAGTTTTTATTTACCCTGTCTTCTGAAACATCGAAAGAAGCTGTCTCCCTAAACCGCTTTTCCAACAATTTTAAGTCTATGTCCTTCTTCTTTGCTTTTATTAAAGCAAGACAATCCTCTATGTCTACACTGTTTCCCCTAAACAACTTACTAATAATTAGGTCGTAATAATTAAGGACTCCTAAATAGATATAGCTTAACTCCTTAATCAAACTGTGGTTTCTGTTATCTAACGGCGACTCTAATAATTCTGTAGTATGAACAGCCTTGCCTCTAAAGAATTCAAAAATAAAACCATCTCCTCTCCTCCATCCTGAGCCAGTTGCGGGTTTATATCCTAGTTGTTCTAAAGTAGGCATAAAATATTTGTATTCGCTTAAATTCGGCACAATTAAATCAACATCCTTAGTTGATGGTTTTATTTCTAAAAGTGTCAAAGCCGTGCCGCCACATGCGATCAAATGGACCTTTCTCTTAAGAAAGCCATCCCATCCGCTAATCAATTCCTGTCTATCTATTCTGTACTTATTCATACAATTATTTGTATATATCTATACAATTCTCTGTATTAAAGTATACAATGTATTCTCTAATATGTCAAGATGTCCGCTGTTTCTAACAAGTGATGTGTCCGCTTTTGATTTAAAGTAATAGTAGTCGTAGTCCTTTTTCTTTTGGCTACCTTTTCTTTTTGTTTATACTGTTGATATGTGGATAAGTTCTTGGGTAGATAATAGCCCAGCATGTGAGGGCCGTAGCCTATACTTATAGAACCATCCAGGTGTTCATAAACAATTACTTTACACTTGGCAAATGATACTCTTAATTCAGATGGGCCTATCTGTAGAATCCTATTCTTAAACGATATTGTATTATCGTTATTAACGGTTCTTTCATGCTTGAAACAAAAGATCTTATCAAGGTCTATTGTCTTGGGAACAGGGATAAAAGCAGTGCCTTTTTGCTCTGGCTTCCTTACGAATCTTTTATTATATTCTTTTATATATTCTGTTTTCAGGTATTTATTCGCTTCTCTCATTGTCTTTATGCCTCTGAGCCTCAGCTCTTGGGGTATTCTGCCCTGGAGGGTTCTGTTAAGCCGCTCTGAACGGCCTCTTGCTTGAGGGGAATAACCTGGGATAGACTGTATGCCAAGCTCCTGCATGGCTCTTCCTATCTGGGTAAGTGTGTCTTTTGACACAGCCTCTCCCGCCTTTTTTGTAAGGAAGAAGTGACTGGCTCTGTCTGTATACAAAGAACAGAATATGCCGTTTTTCTCGACCGTAGTCCTTAATACCCTCATGCAGGTAATGGCATCTTCTTCTTTAACAAGCTCTATGTCATAGAGCTTGTTATTGGCATCATCATAGGCGTGAACAAGATCACACATTGTTCCATTACCAAGCCAGTCATATGGTGAACCGTCCATATGGATCATCATGCCTATTAGTGGCTTGCGAGGGCGGCGCTTGCGATGTTTATCATGCCTTAAGCGCTTCTTTATTAGGCCTGCTCCTTCTAAGGCAAGTCTTACCCAGTTGTAGCTTATCTTTACGTTATGTTTGCTTCGCAGCTTATCGTAAAAGTGCGAGATATTAAAATCAAAGTATTTTTCTCTATATAGTTTCAAGATCTTTTCTGCTTTCTCAAGCGGCATTCTTTTAGGGCTTGGCATCTTCTTGCGTCTGTCATATAGACCATCATATCCATATTCTTTGTATCTATGTTTCCACCTTCTCATCTGACGGTCTGTAATACCCAGTATCTCTGCTGCTTCCATCCAAAGGATCTGTCCAGATATTGCCCTTAAGATCACTTCCTGAACCTTCATTGCCCGCTCCAGTGCGGGTTTTGAATAATATGCCTGCATACTTAACCTCCATAGTTAAGTTAAGCATATTACCATATCCCGCTTTGAAAGCGGACATTTCATTTGTTAATAAACCGGACATTTCACTATTTTATAACAGGGTAAAAATTAGTCTCCCTGTCAATATTCTTCATTATTAACTATATAAGATTTCACATAATATCACTTCCTAATTTTCAGAGAGGAGTCAGATTTTATTAAAGAGCTTTTTTATAAATTCCTCGAATCTCTTTGTGTATTCTTCTATGCTTACACCAGCTCCTTTTTCAGGAATTGGTGAAATATCTATTCCGCTTTTTGAAAGTTCTTGTGCTATAAAAGTGTCCATTGCCTCATGTAGCTTAGAACTTCTCATATAATCTGATCTTTCGCCTGCATCTATCTCATTCAATACATCCCAGACTCTTGAAAGTGCATTGAAAACTGCTAACCAGTTAACCCAAAGTGACGGCTTTATTTCATTGAATGATTCGTTTCTTAAAAACTCTCCCCATCTTTTTGCTGAAAGCCAGTACTCGATCTTCCGCTTTCCTCTTCTACGCGTTAAAACCAATCCTGACTCTGCTAACTCAATTAAAGCATCCTGCGTTCCCCTTACTGAAATACCAATCGCTTCAGCTATTTCACTGGGGTGTCCTGCTTCATGAGTCAATAGATACAAAATACACTCTGAGCGTGAGCCAATACCAAAAAGCGCTCTTAATAAAAAACGGACATTGCACCACACAGATGCCGCTACCGGCCTCGACATCCTGCGTAAGACAAAAGCTTCTCGCACAAACCCATAATCACGAAATATATTAGATTCTGTCCTTGGCTTTGGATAGGGCTTACCTCCTTTTGTCAAAAAAAGCATCTCATCTTGTGTATTTGAATCAGCTTTCTTATATGAAGCAAGTGCCTGCCATTTACGAGTATACGTCTTTGCCTCATGCGATAGAAAACACGCAACTGCACTTATTAATCGTTTTGTCTTCTCATCTTTCTTTTTCAAAATTCCCCTGAGACGTTGAATATCAATCCATTTTCCATTAATAACAAGCCAGTCAAGAATTTCATCAAAAAGACGCGGTTCATATCGGGCAAATTCTAATGAAAATATAAACAGAGCTTCAGGGTCAATAACCAATGTATCCGCTGGTATAGTACCGCCTGCAATACCTAAATTCGACCATTGCCGCCAGAGAAAATCAAAAATATTATCCAAGAAAAAACGCTTAAAGCTTGTCTGCGACATCTTTGTATCCTATCTTTTCAAGAAAATCCTTTAAAACTCTTCTGTAACCTCCCGAAGAATCATGAGTCATGCTCCAGCGAGCTGCATCCTCTAATTCTTGTACAGTGGGTTCTAACGCCATCAGGTCATCATAATGTCTTCCCCCAGACTGATCTACAGCCGCATGAAGCTTAAGATGGATTTGATCATAGCGGCTAAGAAAATGAATAATAAGACTCTTGCCATAAGTACGTGTCTCTACTCTATCCATAAGCCCTTCAGGTAAACCAAAATCCATAACAGACGCAGGTCCTGCATTGAGCCAATTTTCTGGTAAATTAAAGTCTCTTTGTACCTTTCTGGCTGCTTCTATAATTTCAGGTCTCAATGGATCTGCCTTGGTTAAAAAAGTTAAACCATCTTTACCCTTATCTACAAACGCAACAACATCTATATCCTTGGTTGTACGTTGCACATATCCTAATATACTTAAAGCAGCGCCGCCACAAACAACCATCTCTATATTAATTACCCCCTCAGCATCTAACTGTTCCGAAAGCGCCCTAAGTATCCTCTTTATTTCTTCTTTATGTCTAAACATTATTGCACCTCTTAATCAATATAAAGTATATCTGACAACTTGTAATATGTCAAGCATAATTTTATAGTTTATCTTCTGTTTTACTGATGTTAAACTATAATAAATAGAGTAGGAATCGAACTCATCCTGATAGACTTTACAGCTACTGCTCTTTCCCGATGGACATCATTCGCACCATTAAATCCAAATCTTTAAGGCTTCTTTTACCATCATTCCCTATGTCCTGTTTGTTCTGTTTTTTGTCTCCTTTAAGCAATCTTTTGGGCACATTGCGTCAAGGATTCCAAATCCTTCAACATCCGATCATGATACTCAAAGAGATACTCCAATATCACATTTCCTTTCCATTTACTCTCAACAAGATACGCTACTATCTCTTTACAAAAACCATCTATGGGCAAATGCTGTCTGGCGCCTTCTCTGGATGAAAGATGAACATTTAAAATTCGCTCTTTATACCTCTTGATCAGCCTCCAGACCTTTTCGTCATCTTGTATGTGCGATATATCCAGCGTCATAGGCAAACTTATTGAAGCTATTTCATCAGGAGTAAATACTCGTCGCTTACCTTCAAAGGTTTCAATACAGAAAATCACCTCGTCCTTATATAGACCGGCAAAATAATCTAAATTCTTGAGCGTCTCGTCTTGGACAGTTTTATCCTTATTAACATTGTTAGGGTGCAAAGTAATGGTATTCGCTCCGAGCGCTTTCGCAAAATCGGCTATCTCTTTGCCCCATGTTCTGAATCTTTCATCAGTAATGGGTGCCTGAACGGCATGTATGCTTAGCACCTTTGTGCCATAGGATTTAATCTTTTCAGCGATCTCTGCCAAATGTTCCCTAACCGGTTCGTATATATCCCAGTAATAAGGCAGGGCCACTTCAACAGGCACGTATAGATTCGTGTATCTTTCTTCAACTTGTTCGATCCTATCAAATGACTGCCTAATCCCAAATTTTATCATTATGTCACCTTTTCCATAACCTTATTAATTCTCTCAAGCGCAGTGTTAAGGTTAAAGTTTCCCCTCTCATTAGGTGTTAAAACGTCAAATAGCTCTGTTTCAATACGTGAATTCATATCCTTTATTTCTTCATCTGACCTGCCGAGGTTCTCTCTATATTTACCTAAATCTGTATCAGCGTCATCCTCTTGAAGCTTCTTCTTAAGCAGCGCTATTACTTCTTTATTGGTTAAATCAAACTTATTACGCAGAACAAAGTCAATATCGTAGAAATCTCGAGGCGCTATAATTTTTCGTATCGCGCCTGCACGTAACTTCTCCGCTATAAGTTCATTTAAAGATAAGCAGTTAATTTGACCACCATCAAAAAGTGGCTCACCTGTAAATGGATGCAGGAAAGCGTGCTGTACTGGGCGTTTTTTTATCATATCAAACGGATTAAACCTAAGCCCAATCTCAAATTTAATTTTTGCTTCTACCTCACGTAGTGCTGATTGGTACACAAAGTAATATACATACTGCTTAGATTCATTGCGTCCGGGGTTGCTGGCATCATCTATCTTCATCCCAAACTGTTCAACAAACTTCTTGATTTTGTCTTTAACCGGCTGGATACACTTACGTCTTTGACCACGCGTTGCCTCGTACTGAGGAAGCACCATGCTGAAATCAATGTCCTCGCTCAAGCGGTAATAAACATAATACACTTTATTCAGGCACGTTCCTCCTTTAAAAATAAGATTTTCAGAAAGCTCGTGTACCCGGGACAGAATCAGCGTCAAGTAATAATCCTTTTCTATCAGAGGCAGCAAAAATCCCTTTTTTCTTGACGCTCTTTCCAAAGATTTTATAAATTCATCTTTATTTTCGTGAATCATTGATTATGACTCTCCATCTTTTATTTAAGGTGCCTCTGCGCGATCCATCAAACGAACTGACAGCTGTTTTCTCTACACTTTTAACAAGCGGCCTTAAAATGTTCTCAGTAATTTCCGCACCCTCAAGTATTAACCCTATGCGCTTTCTGGTTGTAATATTTGGAAAAATTGCCGCACACTCAATAAGCTTCTCTATGTCACATTTATTATTTTTTACAATTTCCGTAAATATCTCAACAGCACTGGTAATCCCCCCAACTGGTTTATTAAAATAAAGGAGATCTATCAGTGTCCTCTCTTTTGAGCTAATGTTTATTTCCGTATCTTTTACCTTTATTCTTTCTATCCCATACATACGGCCTTGAGGAATTCGTATGAATTTATACGATAGGCCGCAAATTATCCTCTCCATACGCTTTGTGGTATTAAGAACATACACAGTCTGAAAAAGCTGTTCGGCAAAACCGTAATAATTGAACATGGTCGAGTATCCGACATAGTAGTTTTTCTTGGGAAAGAATAGTGGCGGGATAAGAAGTTCATCTACCCCTGTTCCTTCAGGACCAGCTTCAAGAGGAGAAAAGGCATATGCGCCGCGCTTTATAGGCATCAGTATTTTCTTTTTTTTGAGCCTAAAAACCACTTGTTTTCTATTCTCAGGAGACAATTTAAACAGCTGATCAAGATCCTCTGTAGTGACAATTGTCTTTTTTTCGTACGTTAAACGAGCTATTATGTTAGTCTCAATCGGACCTAAAGTCTTTGATGTATTTTTAGGTGTCATAGGTTATCTCCAAAATAACTTTCATATACTTTTTATACATATAGTAGTTTACCACAATTTTTCACATTGTCAATAGGCATAAGCCGTAAAAATTGAATGTGCGTTCCGTATAATTTGTTAGTACTTATGAATAAGTATATTCACTTTATACGGATTAGCAATGGCATCCTCTTAAATAATTTTTGTAGTAATATTGCAGGGACTGAGAGGTAAATCGAGCAAACTGTGGCTAAATCTGGAAAGAGCTGGTAATTCCTATAAAATCAACAACTTACACCTTAATCTGCCATACTATTTAGGGTTACGTGAAAACCCTAAATAAACTCCCCCCTTCCGCACCATTGAATACAAATCCACCACTATTTCCACTATATTTCCACTACCCATTATCCTTAAATGGAACAATAGGGGTCCATTTGGAATCTGCAAGAAGCTTATCGATATATTCTTTTCTAGTCCTATGTTCGTTCCAATTCTGTTCCAGCATAATAAAATCCTATCTCCACGGCCCAGGGATTTTATATCAATTTATCTACTTTGCTAATACTTCTTCTATCTTAAGGATAAAATCTTTAGCGTCTCCTACAATCCACTCCGCATCATCATTGGTGAGGATTTCAACGCCATATTGCTCAACAACTCTCTCTTCCTGCGCCTTTTCTAATGTGTCGGCGTACTTTTGCTCAAGATGTTTCGCTTTTTTAATGTAGTTAATATATTCTGGCGCGACTTTTCCCTGCTCGACATAGAATTTCTTAAAAGCGGCTATCGCGCAATAATGAGCTGTAGCGCGAATACCTATATTAAACAATGCGGCTAAAACCGCATGATACATAGCGTAATATCCGCAGATTATCGTCCAGTCAAATAAATCATTGTCAAACATCATTTTCATTGCACGGAGATTGCGGTGCGACTTATCAATATGCTGTTTTACTCTATCAATGTTGACAGGCACCTTTTGTAGATTCGGCTTGCCTTCTTTAGGATGAAAACATCCGCGTAAAGTTTTCTCGATATCCCTAGGCATTGGACTTGCCTCCTTCTCTAATTAACTGCCAAAACAAAAACTCATTATATAAAATCACTCTATCTTTCCAGAGTTCATCATAGAACTCAGTTCTTTTTTTGAAACCATCTACGAATTTTTCTGTTGTAGTGCTTATCGGCCTTATCTCTAATAACGGGCCGACGTCTACTTTTGCTTTATTTAATATCGGAGTCACTTCATTCTCTTTGCCTGAAACAACAGCCAGCATATCTACATCGCTCTCTTTAGTCCAATCGCCTCTTGCAACCGAACCAAAAAGTATGACTATCTGGATTTTTTTGTTGGACAAATCAACTATTGCATTGGAATATTTTTGCAATAATCTGGCTATCTTCTTATTTTTGCCATAAAAATCTCTTTTCTTCTCCAGCTCTAAATATTCGAATATCTTCAGAAGTGCTTCGTTTTCAAGATTAGGTTTAAAAAACACCATATTGGACGCTTCCCGTCTTTTAAACATATCTTCCTTAACGAATAAGCGCATCGAGTTATCCACATTGCTAAGCGAAGCTCCGGATAACCTGACTATTTCCCTAAGATGCACTTCTTTAAAAGGATTTTTAAAAAACACCCCGAGAATTTTTTTTCTTTGGATCGGTATCAGCATATTACATCTCCTGTTCTATTGTATAGTACAACTGTTCTATAATATAGGACAGTTATGGGCGGTTGTCAATATAAATTTGTAAAAAATTGAAGATAATACACTCCGTATAAACTATCAATACTTATAAATAAGTATACAGACTTTATACGGATTAGCAACAGGATTATCTTAAAGAATTTTTGTAGTAATATTGCAGGGACTGAGAGGTAAATCGAGCAAACTGTGGCTAAATCTGGAAAGAGCTGGTAATTCCTATAAAATCAACAACTTACACCTTAATCTGCCATACTATTTAGGGTTACGTGAAAACCCTAAATAAACTCCCACCTTCCGCACCAGATTTTCGAAGAAAATTTGATCCTACCCTAGGGTGTCTCCAAATACAATCGTACAATCAGGGACACTTTGAAGCTCAATCTGGGGACATATTGGTGAGGGATTTCCAAAACGGTACAAGATTCCGTAAGATTCCGTACCAAGATATGTTACATTATCCGCGTGCCAAAAATGCGCCGTCCTGTATATTCCTTATACGGCTGTTATAATCCTGCGCCTTTTCCACGATCCGGCCAGCAATGTGAGTAAGCACATCGTCCGGGACCCCGTCGGGGGATTTGGATTGCGGGTTGACCCAGCACTGGTCGTTCATGTAATCAATCACGACAAACTCATTGTTTTTTTTACTGATAGCTATCTCGCAGGAAAACCAATCGATGCGCGTAATCCGGCCGATCTCAGCTGCAATCTCTATCATTGGAAGTAGCTTATGCTCATATACCTCCCTCGGGCCAACCTTGCGGTAAGTACTGACATTAGGATCCCACCAGCAGGGGGTGACTTCACCGAATGTATTAAAAAGACGGAACCAGGCTGGATTGCCGTCTATTTCTTTTGGCTCGATGTATTCCTGCGCAAGGACAGTATCTCCCATATTTACCTTGCGCGCTTCTGAGATGGCCTCCTGCATCGTCTCGCATGTAGCGATCTTCACGCCGCGCCTGCCGTAGCCTAAAGCAGGCTTTACTACAAATAAATCCCCCAGCCTTTCCTTTTCCTCATCGGTAAATTCCCTTGCCTCGCTCCTGATGATTATAGTAAAAGGTACAGAAATACCCGCCTGCATCAGATCAAAATGCGTCACTGATTTATCTGCTGCTATCTTTACGTAGTCAGGGTCATCCACTATCCTGGTGCCGGCATCTTTGAGGAGATAGTTAAACTTTAGGTACGGGTCCGTGGGAACGAACGTCTCGGAAGCCATGTCGAGGTAAAATTTTAGTCTAAGATTTCTGTTTCTGATCGAGGCGGAGAGATCGTCGAGAGATTTCGCATCTATAAAAATAAATCTCATGCCGCGCGATTCGCATTCAGACTTGAGGCGAGCTATAAAAAAATCATTCCCCTCGTCTATTACAGGAAATCCGACGCTAAAATCAAATATCTCCATGATGTTTATCTTTGGGAGCGATCAGGTCAGCATCGCGACCAAGTCCGAGAGCTTTGTTGTCGCAACCGCGACCACTGAATCGGCTCCGCCGTAATAATGGTACACGGTATCGCCGCGGAGGACATGGCCGCAAGGGAAAACAACATTGGGAACCTGACCTTCTTTTTCGTAAGTCTTTTCAGGCTCCAGGATAGCCTCATTCGTGCGCGCGTGTATAATCACGGGATTTTTAAGGTCGAGGAGTGCTGCGCCAAGACGATAATAACGGTCCTCCCCTACTCCGTGGTAAAACAATATCCAGCCTGCTTTTGTCTTTATAGGCGGGCCAGCCAGTCCTATCTTGGCGCTGTCCCACATCCCGTACCGCGGGCCCATTATCCGTATACCCTTTGTAACTTCTTCTATGGCCGCGCCTATAAAGCTGACATAATCCACGCATATCTGGCCCTCTATACGATGAATAATCAGGTACTGGTCGTCTATCTTTTCAGGAAAGACACAGGCATCTTTATCGTCAATTCCCGGCGGCGTGATGAGGATGGGTTTAGACCAGCCCCAGTCCTTTTTCAGGAATTTATCCACTGAGATCGTAGAAAGCGCCACCCGCGGAGGCTCAACTCCGTTATACGCAGTGTAACACATGTATAACATGTCTCCCAGCCGGACAATACGCGGGTCTTCGCAGCCTGAGTTCCCGCCTGGCACTCTTTTTGATTCAAATCTTTCGCGGGGGACATAGACGGGTTTCGAGAGGCGCTTGTCGATATTAAGGCCGTCCCTGCTCGATGCATAACCCATGGTCGAGGTATTATCCTCTGACATCGCCCTGTATATTATATGGATTTTACCGTCAAGCTTGATTGCCGCAGGGTTAAAAGTAGCCTTTCTCTCCCAGGGGTTTTTATTGACAGGAATAATAATCGGATTTTTATTATATCTCTTGACACGCTTGCGCCTGGCTGAAGACTTCATGCTGCTGAGTAAATTTTCCAGTTTCACCTCGGCTATACACGATGTAGTATCTGTGGCGCCGTAAAAAATCCAGAGCTTTTTCCCGCGGATAAGCGCGCCGGAAGGAAATATGACGTTTGGGACCTGCCCGTATTTTTCATAGGTCTCTTCCGGGACAAATATGGGATGCCTTGTCCTCCCTATTATCTTCTCGGGATTTTTCAGATCGAGGAGCAGTGCTTCTATACCAAAAACCCTGTTCGCGCTGGAGTAATCCTGGATATAGGAGTAGATAAGAAGCCACCCTTCTTCTGTCTTCAAAGGAACTGAGCCGACCTCTATGTGGTCTGAACTCGTCCGCCTGATGCTTAAGGCGTGCCTGTCTAAATTCCTGTACCAGTTCTGCCAGTAGAGTGAATTCCACATGTCTTCTTCTTTATCAAACTGCGCCAGGGCGATTTTCGCCATGCGCTTGGCGTTGTCGGTATTTACCGTGAGTATGGCTACCATCTTTCCTTTGATCTTTGAAGGGAAGAGGGCCATCGCTTTAGCGTTAAACGGAGTCACAAGATGTTTTTCATCGATTGTCTTGAAATCCCTGGTTATGGCACAGGCTACTTTAATGCCTTCGGCCGTGAATGGAAAGACTGAAAGGGCCGTATAAAAAATATAATATTTACCGTTCATCTCGGTAATGCGGGGATCCTCGCAGCCATACTGCTCCCATTCGAGCTCTGGTTTTATAAGCTGGGTTCTGTCCTTGTAATGGATGCCGTCCTTGCTTGAAGCGTAGCCGATGGAGGAAAGCCGCAGCTTGTGCTCAGGTATCAAATAAGCTTCGGACATGGCCCTGTATACACAGTGGATTGTCTCGGGGTCTTTTTTGCTTATAACCGGAGACCAGTTAAAAGTGGCGAAGGTCTCCCAGGAGTTTTCTTGGATGGGGATAAGTATCGGGTTACCGGCTGAACGCTTAACGTTAAACATCTGTCTTATGCAGCAGTCCTTCTTTATTTTTATCTAGAATAAGAAACTTTCTTTAGCTGACAGCTTATTCGCTTATCCTTTTTGACACTCTTGATAAAATGGTCCATCTGGGCTGTCGCGCAACAGACCACGCGATCGCCGCCCCCGTAATACACAAAAAGTTCGTCTTTCAGCACCACCGCGCCGCAGGGATAAACTATTCCTGGCTTTCCCTCGTTTTCGTAATACTCCTCGGGCTCAAGTATAGGATCACTGGTCCTATAGAGAACTCTTGATGGGTCATCCAAGGCCAGTATCATTGCTCCTACCTTATAACGACAATCGTCCCTATCATCAATCGCGTGATATATTACAAGCCATCCCGCGCTGGTCTTTATAGGAGTTGCCCCTACGCTTATCTTCCTTGAGTCCCACATCCCGGGACGGGTGGTAATTTTATGTCTTGCCTCGAGCCACTTGCCGTCGTCAAATCTAAGGTCATCCCTGTAATCTATCAAAATGTGCGGGAATACTCTGTGAAAAATGACATATTTGCCTTTTATTTTCTCAGGCAAAATACAGCCGCTTTTGTTGGTAACTCCAGGTCTTGAGATCAGGACAGGTTCATTCCAATTCCACTTTTTCTGCTGAAAATCAGCGTGGTCTATCGAGCTAAGGGTGACCCTTGGATGAGAATAACCGTTATAGGCGACATATGTCAAATAAATTCTTCCCTCCATAGCAGTAAGTTTCGGGTCTTCGCAACCGCCCCATCCGCAACCTGACTTATAAAGATCTGTGATCTGCGTGGGCTTTGTGCTGACCCCCTCGAAATCCTTGCGCGGAATGTAAGCCGGCTCAGGGCTTTTCTCAACATGGAAACCGTCTTTGGACGATGCGTAGCCAAAGCACGATATCCCGCCTCTTCCTACAGCCCTATAAAGCAAATGGACCTTGCCGTTATCATACAGGGCAGCAGGGTTAAACGTGGCCTCTGATTCCCACTCTTTTCCTCCCTCCGGAACAATTATGGGATTATTGTAGAATCTTTTAAGCTTGGCAAAGGCCTTCTTGGCCTTGACAGAAGGAAACGGCTGATGAAAACGTACTGTAAAAACCTCGCCTTCCTTTGAAGCGTAATAAAGGTAAACCTCCTCTTGCTGCAAAGCTGCCCCCAGGGCATAAAGTAAGTTTTTTCCTGCAGGACGAAGCTCTTCCCAAAGCGGCGCCTCGGAGCGCCAGATCAATTCATCCGGATCTGACAAAGAAAATAAAGCGCCTCCCACCTGTAATAGCTGAGTATTGCCGGCATGTCTATAGGAAGCGTCGTATATAACCAGTAGTCCGTGCGCAGTAAGAAAAACTCCCAAAACAGTCAATGGCGCGTGATCAAAAAAGCTGCTTCTGGGCCTAAGACAGAGGGCATCCGACGCTGTCCATCTCTTCAGGTCTTTTGAAGTCGCTGTTTTAATAGAGTTCTCACTGAGATACACGAGGTACTTACCGTTATTTTTATAATTGGCCGCCAAAATTCCGTTCCTTTGCGCCGAGACAATCTTCCCAATAACCGTAAAGCGCTTAAGATCTTTTGAAAATGCCCAGGTAAGGACGCGCGAATCTTTGTCCTTTTGGATAAAAGTCATGAAATACCCCTGGTCATAAGGGGCGATGCTCAGGTTATCCAGGTTTTCTATGTTTAGATTCTGTCTCGCCCTTGAGACGATCTTAATATTCTCTTTCCTGCGTGAAAAACTGGCATTGTCTTTTCCTGTAGCGCAACACAATACCACCTCTCCCCGCTTGGACCCTTTGGACAAAAGAGATATCTTGCCTTTAAAAGATGCAAGCCCTAGAGGCAATGCTGCTTTTTGAAGTTTGGTTTTCTTCATTTTTTTCTTTTTCATGTGACCTCTTTTTTTTTAAAACCGGGCTTGCTTTTTATATTTTTGTCCGAACATAAAATACAAAAGGCCAACCCGTTACGCCTGACAAACCAGCTATTGTTTGTCAAACCTATCGACATGACCAATAATCTTTTTCATCTCTGTCACGCCTGCTTGACCTCTTCAGAGTCAACAATACTCCTCACTATGTAAACCTCCGCATACATTACTCCGAAGCTTCTAAAAAAGCAAGTAAAAAGTAATATATTTTCCTGGCACGCTTCTGGCATGCAAACGCTCAAAAATCAGCCCAAAATGGCTATGTAACTGGAGGCAACTGAACGTAACTGAAGGTAATTAAGCGTTGGCTTCTCAGAGAATTAGGAAATCCGTAAGGAAAATGTGGATTTTACGTATTTCATCCCACCTTCCGCACCAGATTACTTAGCTCCTATATCTAGAAATATTTTAAGGAATCCCTTTCGCATCATCATGATTGCTATTGCTGCAAGCAAGAGACTTGTTATTTTTGAAAGCGCTTTTGTGCCAGCTTCTCCTAGAAATTTTATCAAGAGGTCTGAAAAGGAAAATATTATTCCTGCCAACAGCACATTGATGAAAATCGCTATTAAAGTAGCATAGGCGCCGTATTCCGTTATCAATATAAGCGACGTCGTCAATACGGCTGGGCCTACAATAAGAGGCGTACCGAGAGGCACGCTGCCAAGTTCTTTGCTAGGAATTCTGCGCTTTTTCCCTGGATTGACAATATCTATTATTGCAATACAAAGAAGTATTAGGCCTCCTGCTATCATAAAATCTGCCACTGTGATATTTAAAAATTTAAAAACCGCGCTACCTAAAAATATAAACCCCGTAGCGAGACACAAGGCAGTTATGACTGACTGTAGTATAATCTTGGAACGATCTCTCTTTTTAATCCCATGAGTAAAGGACACGAATATAGGCAATACACCTATAGCATCAACAGCAACAAAAAGTGGTATAAAAGCTAATAACAATCTATGCATCATAATTTCTCCTATGTTAAAAAGTCAAATAATTCTACTCTTGTGTATCCGCTTAAGTACACCCACTTCCTTTGATGATATCTGGCTTTAAGCCCTTACATCAAAGTCTTTACTGTTTCTACGTCTTTTCAATTTTTCTTAGCTTTTTTATTATATCACTAATATTGCTTAATAACAGAACATTTTGTTTAAGCTAAATATAATATCCTGGCACAAATCTGGCACAAAAAGTCCTAAAATCTGCCATTTTTAAGCCTCTATCCAGATCTAACTTTATGTAATTTGAGGTAATTTTAAAGACGGTAATTTGCAGGGTTGATAAATCGTGAGGAAAATGCGGTTGTTCTCTCTTAAGAACTGGTACAACTTATAGGGGCAGGTCAATATAAGGTACGCCAACATTCAAAATAGCGGTCTTTATAATTACTCTGATTCGTCTTCTTTACTCCACTCCCAATTTATAAAGTCTACTGTACCATCTTTTTTACTTTTCTTTTGACCTTCAGGTTCTACTACTTTTTTCTCTTTGCTGAAACTGAACAGGGTTTCTTTAAGTTGCTTTACCTGACTCTCCAGATTGGTCAGGCGAACTTCCATGCCCAGAATCCTCTGGGTCACATGTCCTGTGTCATCAGCTATAACTATCACGCCGGTGCTTTTCTTTGATGCTGCCGCTAAAATAACTTTTTGATTGGATATACACAAATTAAGAAGGGTTGAAACCAAAAATATTAATGCGAAGATCTTTATATATTTTCTAAAAAGCATATCAAAACTTACGCATCAACGAAATATCAACAGCTTTTTCGTCTAGCCATCTTCCTTCGATGTTAAATACTATATCTTTCATCATTGAGAACGTTTCAAATCCAGGTATAAGGGTTATTCCCACAAATAATCCAAGACTTGAATCGCCGTCGCTGCTGGCATCTCGCTTGCTTCCGCCCAACGTAAAATCACAATCTATATCGGCATCAGAATATTTCACTCCCATATAAGGGATAAACCCATATGGCAATTCATAAATCTTATCAGCCCGCCATGCCACCTCAAGCGCTAACTGATATTCTCTGAATTTTCCATCACTTACCGATTCGAGACTTCCCCTATTATACAGGGTGCCAGCGACTATTGCTTCAGTAAGCTCCAGATCAACTTCTCTATAGCTTGCGTGGCCTCCTACTTCCAGGCCATTTTCTGCGCGGTAAAATAAGGCATTTACGCCTGCAGCCAACATAATCGCTTCATCGAATTCACTTTCATAGCGTTCCCCCTGCAAAACATATTTGTACTTCACGTGGGTTGTCCGTCCTACGTCAAGAAAAAAAATAAGCTTATCGTCTATTCCTACTTCTGTCCTTAAGCCGAACTCTCTCATTTCAAACGCACTTTCATCTATCTCCATCTTCCTCTCAGTCACGATATCCCCAATAAATCCAACACCAAGTGTTAAATTCTTACCTGATCGTTTCTTATAATCCAGCGCGTCTGCTTCCGATATAAGTCCGACTGGCGCAGCTCCGGCATTTTTTATTAACACCGAGATCAATAAGACTGAAAGCACGAGTAACAATTTTATGGTCTTCATTGGATACCTCCCTGACTTAATATAAAAATATATAAAAATACTTGTAGAAAGAGTATACCTTATATTTCTAATTAGTCAAGATATGGTATAATAATATCAGCGATCAATCTCGACGCTATGAACTCTATATTTTAATTCTTCCAATTCTCTCTTAAGCTGCTCTATTTCCTTTTGGATTTCGTCTTCTATTGCCTGCATTTCAGAAAAAGCACGGTCTGTATCCAGAAATTTCCGTGCTACAAATTCCTTTGTCCCTTCTACTATTAATAAATCGCCTTTCTTTTTGATCTTTGTGCCTTTAATAACTATTGTTCTTGCATCTCCGATTTTTATAACCTCCATGCCAGGGGGAATCTCTTCATCTTGTTGTGCTATGCCTCGGGATGCGAATACAAAAAAAACAAAAATTAAAATTAACAACAGACCTGTAAAATTTTTCATAAAATTTTAATCACTCAAAAATCACTCTTCTTCTTTGGTCTCTACAGCGAACTTATCTATATCTATATCCAACGTCTTGAGTCTTGACTCTGATATAATGTATGCATTGCCTTCGGGTGTTTCTATATATCTATCTTTACTTTCTGCGCTGACTTCATTTCCAATGACTATCTGTTTCTCATTCACATCATCTTTTAGCAATATTTTTAAAAATGGGTCATCAAAACCATAACCTGTTCCAGGCTCAACAGCATTCTTTGCTCGAATATTGTTCAGCTGAGCTAGATAATTTTTTATCTTAGACCTATCCAATGCATTACTATCGCCAACGTTTACCCAATGCATTAAGCTCTTCTCTTCGTCAAATTCTTTTTTAACCAAAATAGTATCTACGTCACGGCCTTCTATAGATTTAACTATATAAATAGACTCGACCCTGTCTATATCTATCTCTAATAGCTTCAGGTCTACCCAAAAATCCTGATCAGGCGCTACCCCACCCTCAATATCTCCACCAATACCAGCTAACGAAAATATACCTATATCCACAAGATAGACACGATCCGAACCATCTCTCCTCAAAAAAGAACTATAATAAGAAGGCTTTTTAGCGCCTATGAAAAACTTTACTGACTGGTCATTTACGTTGAGGGTTATTGAATACGCACCATCTTCTGTAATGGCATAATCGCTAAGGACCTTCTTTGAAGTAGAACGAAGTTCTCCTGTAAGGCTACTTAATTCACTCAGCAACTTTTCTACCTTATCATTACTTGCTTTTAGATTCCACAGTGATGCAATAACCCATTTATCATTCCTTTTTTCTAAGTTAACTGTTTCTGTATCTTGATTTGGACCTTTAATTTTTATCTCATTGACAAGTGAGTCATCAAAGTCTATCTCGAGACTACTGTATTCCTCTATCTCTACTTCCTGTTTGATAAACACGTTCTTTACAGCAAAAATGCCTACGGCTACTAAAAATATCAATATCAGTAATAAAAGTTGCTTGGCCTTCATCAGTCTATTCCTTATAAGATCAGATATTCTTTAAATAAGACAACTTTAAACGGCTTCGTGTAAAAAGTCTAACCCCTCCCAGGATACATAAAATAAGCGGCA
>Ga0222636_1000476_pt1 | contig 20834 bp, 14 predicted proteins | sample AntAcemetagen141_FD_179811 | JGI IMG/M metagenome (GOLD analysis project Ga0222636, IMG submission 179811) | Saline water microbial communities from Ace Lake, Antarctica - #141 | ecosystem: Environmental > Aquatic > Non-marine Saline and Alkaline > Saline | place: Antarctica: Ace Lake...
TTTTTTCTTTGAAGAACATAAACCCGTTCGGTGTGTAATTCCGACACGTGAATTACATTTTGGCTGTTTGATTGAAATTGAAGCTATGGCTATTTTAAATGATTAAACAACTGTGTACAACACGCAAAATATAAAATTGGGCAGAAAGTGGTAAATGTAAACGGATTAGCATTAAATAAACGATGTAGTAAATTGAAAGATTGGTGTTTCAAAATGCCCAACTTTTCATATTGCCACCATTATCTGCAAGCATGTCCCCGAAGAATTTTAACCTTTACCTCACAATTCACGAATGAGTACCACGATCAAATATGCAACGGACTACATTAAGCAAAAATTCGACTTACGCTTCAATCTCCAGAAAGTGAAAATTTCGCAAAAAAAATTGCCAACTATAAAAAAAATAACAACCTTTGACCTATGAAAAAAAAGGTGGCAATCATAGGTGGAGGAACAGCAGGTTTGTTTCTAGCTGCATTTTTAAACACTGATATTTATGATCTTACCATTTTTGAAAAAAATACTTCTCTCGGACGTAAATTTTTAGTAGCTGGTGATGGGGGCTTCAACCTTACAAATTCTGAAGAACTTTCTAGTTTCAAATCTAGATATACTCCGGCTTCATTTCTAGATAACGCTTTAGATAATTTTAGCAATACTGCTTTAAGAACATGGTTGTTAAGTTTGGGGATTCCAACTTTTGTTGGTAGTAGTGGAAGGGTTTTCCCTGAAAAGGGGATCAAGCCCATTGAAGTTTTGAAAAGCATAGAAACACATTTGATAAATAAAAATGTCAAATTTGAATTCAACAAGACCTTCACCAATTGGGATAAAGAAAATTCTCTAGAATTCAATTCTAAGGAAATTATAAAGTCGGACTATACCGTTTTTGCCTTAGGTGGTTCGAGTTGGAAAGTAACTGGGTCCGATGGTTCTTGGTTAAATATATTTAATAAAAAGGGAATTGACACATTGCCATTTCGACCTTCAAATTGTGCTTATAAAATTAAATGGCATGAAAAGTTTATCCAAAACAATGAAGGTAAACCATTAAAAAATATTTCAATTTCACTAAAAAATAAAATTCAGAAAGGTGAAGCGGTAATCACAAAATTTGGAATAGAGGGTAATGCGATTTATGGATTAAGCCCCGAAATACAAGCGATTTTAGCTTCAAAAAATGAGGCTGTGGTTTATGCTGATTTTAAACCAACATACAATTTATCAACCCTAACTGAAAAGATAACTCAGTCAAATTCAAACATAACGACAGCCTTAAGGAAAAAAATAAAATTACCCCCTGTTGTAATAGAACTCATAAAAGTAACACTAACAAAAGAGGAGTTTTTAGACATTCAAATTTTGGCTAAATTCATTAAAAATTTCCCACTAACAATTGTCGATTCAGCCCCAATTGATGAGGCAATATCTACTTCGGGAGGGATCAATTTAAATGCTATAGATTCCAATTTTGAAATAAAAAAAATAAAAAACCATTTCTGCATTGGAGAAATGCTTGACTGGGATGCGCCAACTGGAGGTTATTTAATTCAAGCTTGCGCAAGCACAGGTGTTTATTTAGCACATCAGTTGAATAATAAATATCCAGCAGATAACAAAGTGTAAAATTAATAGCCGGATTGTGCTAATACAAAAGCTATTACATTTACTAAAACTTGTAACGTCACGATAGATATCGGGAGATAAGTTAGAGCTCCGAAAACGGCTACTAATCCTACACAAATCGTTACCAACAAGCCAAAGAATTGCAACAGAATAACACATTGATTGTTAATTATAAATAAAAAAATATTTTTATAAAAAATGGAAAAGGATATAAAAAAAATGAATCAATTAAATAATTCTATTAAAGAAACCTTTTGGTCAAGGTTTGCCAATGATTTTGAAAAACTAAATAACTATGTTGCCGGAAAGAAAGAAATGGAATATTTGAAAAAAAAACTTTCTGAAAAGAGAGAACTTGGAAATGTTCTTGAATTGGGTTGTGGTGATGGTATTTTTTCCAAAACAATTGCACAAAATGCCGACTATTTAGTTGCTACCGACTGGTCTGATGAAATGATAGAAGCTGCTAAAAATAATTTAGGTGAAATGAATTCTATAAAAGTACAAAAAGAAAATTGTTTTGACCTGTCATTCAAAGATGATAATTTTGATACGGTTTTTATGGCTAACTTACTGCATGTTATTCCTGAGCCTGAAAAAGCTTTATGCGAATGCAAGAGAGTTTTAAAAGCAAATGGCAGAATTATTATCCTTAGTTTTACAATGCATGGAATGAGTTTTTTTAATAAGATAGGAATGCTTTATCGTTATTTGAAAACTTATGGTAAACCACCTAAACAATCACGTGTATTAACAGTCTCAAACGCAAAACAGATGTTGGAAAAAGAACATTTTTCAATTCAACAAGCTGAATTGACAGGATGTAAAATGAAATCAGTATTGGTGACTGCAAAAAATATTAAATGAGAAAAATACAAAGTGTTATAGAAAGTTTGTTTGTTCATAGCTACACTAATTATCGTGAAAAAAACAAAACAGCCAGTTGGTAACTATGTATAGGAATATAATCACATAAGACCCCACGAGGCTTTGGGAATGGAAACGCCTGCTGCTATACACAGTTTTTCTACAAGCCCTTTTCCTGAAAGAGTACCTGGGTTTGATTATAATTCTAACATGAAGGTTTTAAATTAACTCAAAATGGAGCTATTAGATGGAAGTCATATTATTGGGTATATTTAACAGCTGCTTTGAAAGGTAAATACGTTGGTATTGAAGATTTAGGGAATAGAATTTGGAAAGTATTTTATAGAGATGTATTTTTGGGATACTTTAATGAAAATGAATTTAGAAACAAAAAAAAATCAATAAGGTTAGAAACTAATTTAGTGTAAAGTCTAATCTTTAACTTTTGTAAACGATGTATCTTAACGAACAGTATAAACGGATTATTACGGTTATATTTATGTTGTAGCTAATGCAAAAAAATGAATAAAGATATTGAACAGAAGGCTAAGTATTATTCTGAATTAATTGATAAAAATTTTAATCAACTTAAAGAATTCTATTCTCATTCCTTTATGGAATTTTGTAAATTAAACTTATTGAAAAATGAAATTCTGAATTGTTTGCTTTTTGAACTTTATCAATCAAGTATTTTTAGTACAAATCATTTTCTGGAGAGAATGATTAAACTTTCACTGATAAAGTTACATACAATAGAATATGACTATTCAGACATGACAAATTATACTAAAAAATTAAAAGAAAGTGAAAAGGAATATGACAATTTAGTATTGTATGAATCACTAAAAAAGGCCTTCGAATTTAAACTAATTACAAAAGAACAATATGATTATCTAGTTAATGTGAAGAATGAATTGAGAAATCCTTATTCACATGCAGAAGTTTCTAAAGTGATTAAAAACGATATTGATTTTAAAGGGTTTATGTTTAACATCAGTGATGGAATAAACAAATTGAAAGAAGGCAAACCTTTGGATATTCCTAATCCAACAATAATACCAAAGTTTTCACCAGCAATGGCTCAAATGTTACAGGAAAATAAATCTAAAGAACTAGCTTTCGACTATTTCAAAAACGTTTTTAATATTTTAAATGAAATCGAAAATAGAATAACTGTATTTAAAAATAAAAAGCACTAGCTACAACAAAAAATATAGTGCATTTGGCAGATAGTGCTAAATATAAAGATGATAGCAATAAATAAACATAGTAGTAAATTGAAAAATTGGAGCGTTGAAATACCAAACGTGCCATAAACAAACCAATATATTTAGATATAAACGGAATATTACGGTTATATTTATGTTACCAACTATTAACAAATAATAATATGAGCGACAATCATAAAGGACATAATCATACATTGCCTAGTATAGATAAAATCAACAGAGCATTTTATATCGGAATAGGCTTAAATGTCCTTTATACAGCGATAGAGTTTTTCGTTGGATATTCAACAAATTCTTTAGCTTTGATTGCAGATGCAAGTCATAATTTAAGTGATGTTGCAAGTTTAATAATATCACTAATTGGAATGCGATTAGCACAAAAAGCAGCAACTTTTTTATATACTTATGGATATAAAAAAGCTTCAATCTTAGCATCATTAATTAATTCAATCCTGTTAATTATTATTGTAGTCAAGATATTTATTGAAGGAATTGAAAGGCTAAGCTCACCACCTCAAGTGGCAGGAAATATAATTATCATAACAGCCTTAATAGGAGTATTAATCAATACAGTTTCAGCTTTTCTGTTTTATAAAGGACAAAAGCAGGATATTAATATCAAAGGGGCATTTCTTCATCTTATTGTTGATGCAGTAGTTTCATTAGGAGTAGTTATTTCTGGAATAATTATTTATTACACGAACTGGAATATAATTGACCCTATTATTAGCTTTATTATTGGTATTGTTATTATATTCTCAACATGGAGCCTATTGAAGGAGAGTGTTAAATTAACATTAGATGGTGTTCCAAAAGATATTAATCTGAAAAAAATAGAAAAATTATTGCTTAGAAATCGTTTTATTGAGGAAATTCATCATCTGCATGTATGGGCACTTAGTAGTTCTGAAAATGCGTTAACTGTTCATGTTATATTGAAAAAGAATGTTGATACTCAAGAATTTTTAATTGCCAAGAATGAAATTAAACAAGATTTAGCACACGAAAATATCCAACACTCAACTATTGAATTAGATGATATGAATCAAGAATGTAAAGAAATTAAGTGTAAATAACAGTTGGTAACAATGTATAGGAATAATAGCCGAGACAGTAGAAAAATCAATAAGGTTAGAAACTAATTTAGTGTAAAGTCTAATCTTTAACTTTTGTAAACTATGTATCTTAACGAACAGGTAGAAAAATAAACAAAATACGAAAATGAAAAATAAACAGATTAAAATAATTTTTTTAATTACATTAACATTACTCTGTCTGAGTTTAAAACAGGTAGCGAGCCAAGTATCCATTAATGATGCCGACAATCTGTTTTATAGTCTGAATTTAAATGGAGCACTAGATTCTTACCAGAAAATTTATAAAAACAATAAAGTAAATGTTGAAGACAGAGTTTTAGCAGGTAGAAAACTTGCATATATTTCGTGGCATTTTAATAATGATATGGAAAATGCAAGAGAAATAATTAAAAATACACTTAACTTTAAATCATATGAAGTTTATTTATACAGCGACCTAATTCAGTACGAATCACAAGCAAATAATTTTAACAAAGCAAAAGAAGTTTATCAAGAAGCAATACTAAATATTACATCAGAAAACAAAGTTAATTTTATCAATACTACTTATCCAAATTTAATATTATATGAGGCAATTTATAAAATAAAAAACAATAAACAAATTGACAATCTACTGATAAATGATGCATTGAACAAAATTAAAATTGCAAATAAGTTCGATCCCGGTATTCTTAAATCTGCCAAGATTCAATTAGGCTTAGCATTGCTTGCTGAAGATGGAAAAGGAGCTTTAAATGCATGGAATTTATATTTTAATATTTCATCAAAACAAAGAGCAACACGATTATTAGCTAAACCACAAAAAGAATTATTCCAAATCTTATTCAGCTGGTACAAAACCGATTTATCCGCAGAGAACAGAGAAAAAGTTATTATAAATCTCGCAAATTCCAGGTTTTATGAGTTTGCTTATGTTATGAATTTATATTTGCCAAATAAATCAAAAACTGATAAGCCTGCAATAAACGACATTACAAATTATTACGAATTTTGTGAACAAATAGAATATCGTATGTATGCGTATTATCAAGATTTTGCATTAGCAAAAGGAAATAAAATTAAGGAAGTTAAAAAAGACATAAAATCAATTCAAAAACAATTATGGCACGAACTCTATTGGGAAGACAAAACTCCTAAATTTACAAGGGGGCGATTTTATGAAGAATTATATAATAGGTTTGGAACTAAAGTGTATTCAGGTAAATTTGATGGATATTATTTTTATATAGGTGGTCATGCAATTGTTGACACAATTAAGACAATAGAGCAATTTAATAAAAAGGCTGAAATACAATTCTTTGTTTTAGATTTAAGATTTTCAAATAATTATTGGGGTTGGTTTACTAATAATTATGGTTTTGCAGGTTATGCAGATGATGCAATTATTGTCAAGTATAGAGAACCAGTTTCTTCAAATCCATTATACTATTGGAATAAGTTAAATAATATTGAATCACTTTCAAAATGGAAGGATGAGATTGTTATTCTTGCAGCTCAGGACGATTCGCTATCAAAAAAGAATACAAACGCAAGTTTAAATGGAATTTATGAACGAATACGACTAAATATTTATTCTGAAATAATAGACTCATTAAAATCTGTAGGATTTCAAAATGATGAACTTAGAAAACAGTTTATCTCTATTTATAATGACATTGAGTATAATCATATTATTAATCACGAAGGAAGGCATGTGATAGATTTTAATACTTTATCAAAAGTAAAAATAATATTGTTGGGTAATACAGAAATTGAATTCAGAGCAACATTATCACAAATATATTTTTCGCAATACCCATTGCTTGATATAAAATTTGAAATAAATAACACTCCGCATGGTTTAGCTAATAAAAAATTATTGGAGCTTATAGCAAATTGGATGGACCAAAATGAAGAAAAAATTAAAGGATTTGATGCAACTAAACCAACCATCCCACAATTAGATTTGCTTACAAATAAACAGCTAATAAAAATAATAGAATCAATAGAACCTTTTTTAAATTAATAACTTATAGACAGAGTTTTTAACTAATAATAAACTGTAAATAATTGAGTAAAACATAACAACCCAGCAGGAAACACGCAATATAAAAAATTGGGCAGAAAGCGGTAAATATGAACGAATTAGCAATAAATAAACAGTGTGGTAATTCCGATAACTATCGGAAGAAAGATTGGAGTTTCAAAATGCCCAACATTTTCATATTGCAACCGTTATATTTAGATATAAACAGAATATTATGGTTATATTTATGCTGTGGGCTATTTCCTTCAACACGATAAACAAAATTAATTTTTATTGCTATCGACAATGTGTGGTAAAAAAAATTAGAGAAAAAAGTAAATTAGAGAAAATATAAAAAACTGAATATCAACAACAAAATTAAGATAGCATTAATTGAACAAAAAAAACAATAAAACATGAACCCTATTTTTCAATATATAATCTCAGAGTCTGTAAAACGTGGACTTAAGAAGAAAAAATATAAAACAACGCAAATTGAGAAAGCAATAAGCAGCACTAAAGTTGAATTTTCTCATTTAATTAGAGATAGCTTTTTTATTTTAGTAGGAGTATTATCTGCTGGTTTTGGATTAAAAGGATTTTTACTACCAAATATGTTTATAGATGGTGGTGTAATGGGGATTTCTCTTATAATAGCAGAACTAACAGAAATACCATTATCAGTTTTAGTAGTTGTAATAAACTTTCCATTTTTAATTATGGGCTTTTCTACAATTAGTAGACAATTTGCATTTAAAAGTATAATTGCAATAGTATTACTTGCTTTATCAATTCATTTTATACCATTTCCTATTATAACTAATGATAAATTACTGATTGCAATTTTTGGAGGTTTCTTTTTGGGCTTAGGAATAGGTTTAGCGATTCGAGGTGGTTCTGTTATTGATGGGACAGAGGTGTTAGCAATCTTTGTTAGTAAAAAAACTTCATTGACAATAGGAGATGTAATTTTACTATTTAATGTTCTTATTTTTTCATTTGCAGCATATGTGTTTTCAATTGAAATTTCATTATATGCAATGTTGACATATTTGGCAGCATCAAAAACTGTTGATTTTGTTGTATCGGGAATAGAAGAATATGTAGGAGTGACAATTATATCAGATTATAGTGAAGAAATTAGACTAGCTGTAATTGAAAAAGTAGGGAGAAGTTGTACCATTTATTCTGGAAAAAGAGGTCAAACATTAGAGAAAACTGAGATTATATATACATTAATAACAAGGCTAGAATTAGCAAAATTACACACAGAAATAGATAAGATAGATAAGGATGCATTTGTTGTAATGCATAGTATAAAAGATGCAAGAGGAGGTATGATAAAAAAAAGGCCGTTGAAATGATAACAACAGCACACAACAAGAAAATATAAAGCATTGAAACGCTTTATATTTCGGACGTTATATTTAAATATAAACAGAATATTATGAATATATTTATGTTCTACACAAGCTAGTATAATTGATAACCTAATTATAAATAAGATGAATTGATTTTCTAACGACTATATATAAAATAGGAATTATATAATAAGAAAAAAAATGGATATAAAAAAAATAATCAGCACATCAAAAAACGGACCTTTGGTTGTAAAAAACCTAAAAGAACTGACTGAGGCAAACGGAAATATTTTTTCTATTGAAAAAAAAACAACAGCACTTTGTCGTTGTGGAGAATCTAAAAATAAACCTTTTTGCGACGGAACACATGGGAAAATAAACTGGACAGATGAAAAAAAAGAAGGTCGCCAGCCACGGAAATTAGATAGTTACGTAGGGAAAAAAATAACAATCCACGATGATAGAGGTATTTGTTCTCATGCCGGATTTTGCACAGACGGTTTGCCAAAAGTATTTCAAATGAGAACTGAACCTTGGATAAATGCTGATGCTGAAACAGTTGAAGAAATAATTAAAACCATAAAAAAATGCCCTTCAGGAGCATTAAGTTATACTATTGACGGTATATTGTATAACAAATTTTCAGAACAGCCCGAAATCCAAATTACCGAAGACGGACCTTATTTTATTAAAGGAACCATTGAACTGCACGATGAAGACAAACCCGAATCGAAAGACCATTTTGCTTTATGCCGTTGCGGAAAATCAAAAAACAAACCTTTTTGCGACGGACAGCATTGGTATCACAAATTCAGAGACGAAGGTAAAGCCAATGCCATTGGACTGAATTCAAATGAAAAAGTAGCCAATATTCAGAAACTGGCCAAAACAGGAAAAAGTGAAAATTCGGCGATGAGCACTTTACGAACTTTTCCAACTTTTGAAACATTAATTTTCAAAGGTGCTCAATTGCATAAAATGCCACTAAACGAAGATATAAAAGTAAATACAAGAACAATAATCGGCAAAACAGCCAAACAACCATTAGAATTAGAAATGCCATTTTACGTTTCGCACATGTCATTTGGTGCACTTTCGCGAGAAGCAAAAATTGCACTGGCAAAAGGTTCAAGCCTTGTAGGCACTGCAATGTGTTCGGGCGAAGGCGGAATGTTACCCGATGAGCGTAAAGCATCAACAAAATATATTTATGAATTAGGAACGGCTGCTTTCTCACATAACGACAGTGTAATAATGCAAGCAGATGCAGTTGAACTAAAAATTGGACAAGGTGTAAAACCTGGGCTTGGGGGTCATTTGCCCGGACATAAAGTAACTGCCGAAATAGCTAAAATTAGAAATTTGAAACAAGGCGAAACATCTGTTTCACCAGGGCGATTATCAGGCGTTAATAATTTAAAAGATCTACAAGATAAAGTAGCTCATATTAAAGAAATCACAAACGGGAAACCTGTAGGGATTAAATTTGCTGCCGGACATATTGAAGAAGATATTGAGTTTGCGTTAAAAGCCGAACCCGATTTTATTACAATCGACTGTCGGGGAGGTGCAACCGGCTCTTCGCCAAAATTTCTGAAAGACAATGTTGGTGTACCTGCTATTTTTGTAATTCGTAGAGCACGAAAATATCTTGATAGTGTCAATAGTGATGTTACGCTCTGTATTACTGGCGGTTTTAAAGATAGCTCAGATATCGCAAAAGCTATCGCACTGGGAGCTAATGCCGTTGCATTGGCTACAGCATCAATGATTGCTATTGGTTGTATTCAGGCAAAAGTATGTCATACAGGAACTTGCCCTGTAGGAATTGCTACGCAAAATGAGCAACTTCGTGAACTTTTTGATGAAGAAAAATCTCTGAAAACTTTTGTGAATTTCTACCAAGGCACAAATAACGAATTGAAGGTTTTTGCACGCACCAACGGTGTTGATGATATACATAAACTTGCCGTTTCTGACGTGGTTACAGATAGTTCTATTGTTGCTGAATTTACAGATATTCAGCATATATAACATGTTTTATTCCATCATAAAAAAAAAATGAAAAATTCAATAATTAAGCCTTTAAAAAATGGACCTTTACTAGTCAAAAACTTAAATAAATTCACAAACTCGCGTGGGGAAACAATTGAAACAAAGCCAAGTATAGCATTATGTAGATGCGGTGCCTCTAAAACAAAACCGTTTTGCGATGGAACTCACTCATCTATTGGTTTCACAGATGAAAGATGTGAAAATCGCATTGCTGATAAAAAGGAAAACTACAAAGGCAAAAAAATTACCATTCATGACAATAGAGGAATTTGTGCTCACGCAGGTTTTTGTACCGATAATCTTCCCAGGGTTTTTCGCATGGGAACAGAACCCTGGATTGACCCAGAAGGTGCAGATGTTGAAGAAATTAAACGAGTAATAAAAATGTGCCCTTCAGGTGCATTAACTTACTCTGAAAATGACATAGACACAAACGATTTCTTTGATACAGAAGAAATAATCGTTTCAAAAAATGGCCCTTATCATATAAGAGGAAAAATTGAAATTGAGAATACCAATTTAGGCGACAATGCCTCAAAGGAGCATTACACTCTTTGTCGCTGTGGAAAATCAAAAAACAAACCACGTTGCGATGGCGAACATTGGTATGCCGGCTTTAAAGATGACGAAGCACTTACCATTTCGGAAGCTAACAGACAACGCGAAAAAACAGAACCACAATGGGTAAAAGTTGCAGAAATTGATGAGTTGCAGGATAACGATACTAAAAAAACAATGCTGCTTTCACAACAAATTCTGCTTACCAAAGTTGGGGGGAAATATGGTGCAATAGACGGTATTTGTTCGCATCAAGGCGGACCTATAATCGACGGAAAAATTGAAGATGGAAAAATCCGTTGCCCTTGGCATGGACACGCTTTTAATCCGCTAAATGGAAAAACTTTGGGAAAAGACAGCGACTTAAAAACTTTTGAAGTTGAAGAGCATAAAGACGGTATTTATATCAAAATTGCACCTGCACAAAAATCAGAATGGACAGTAAGTCACGTGATTGCCGAAACACTTGTAAATTGGGGAATTAAACATGTTTTTGGCATGGTTGGGCACTCTAATTTAGGTATGGCAGAAGCTATTCGTATTCAAGAAGAAAAAGGAAATTTAAAATATATTGGTGTTAGGCACGAAGGTGCTGCTGCTTTTGCTTGCTCTGGTTATTCTAAAATATCAGGTAAACCGGCAGTTTGTTTTACTATTGCTGGTCCGGGTGCAACCAACTTAATTACAGGTTTATGGGACGCTCACATTGACCGCACGCCTATTTTGGCTCTGACAGGACAAATAAATACACAATTTTTAGGACCAGGGGCTTTTCAGGAAATTGATTTACAAGAAGCATTTCAGGCTGTAGCTCCTTTCAGTAAAGTGGTTTTGCCCAATAGCAAATACGCTGAACTGGCATCGCTTGCAATGAAAAATACAATCGTAAACCGAAATGTTTCTCACTTGATTTTGCCCGACGATGTACAAATACTCGATGCAGGAAAAACTGGACCAGATTTACCCGACGGACGAATAGCAGATACTCGCATTACGCCGTCAGAAGATGCTGTTAACCTTGCGATGTATAGAATATGGAAAGCTAAACGCCCCGTTATTATTGTGGGATATGGTGCCCGTAACAATATGGAAACAATTATTGCTTTCGCAGAACAATTAAAAGCACCAGTTTTGACAACTTTTAAGGCAAAAGGACAAATTTCTGACGAACACCCTCTTGCAGCCGGAGTTTTGGGCAAAAGTGGAACGCCTGTTTCTGCCTATTTTATGAATTCTTCCGATTTATTGATTGTGTTTGGCGCATCTTTCTCGCAGCATACAGGTATTGACAAAACGAAACCTATTATTCAGGTTGATTTTGACCAAATGGCATTGGCAAAATTTCATCCTGTAGATAATCCAATTTGGGGCGATGTAGGAATTACTGCAAAGCTATTTAACGAAAAACTGTCCACTTATTCGCAATCGGAAATCACGCTTGAGGAAATTTCCGTAAGGAAAAAGGCATGGCAAGCAGATAAAAATGAACGTGCCAAAGAAAATAATGGCAATGGGCTTAATTCGCTGTTTATTTTCAATAGGTTATCCGAAATTTTACCCAAAAATGCGATAATTAGTTTAGATGTAGGAAACAACACCTATTCTTTTGGACGCTATTTTGAAACTAAGAATCAACGGGTTATTCTTTCTGGCTATCTGGGTTCAATTGGCTTTAGTTTTCCTGCTGCAATGGGCGCATATTACGCCGAACCCAATAAACCCATTATATCAATAAGTGGCGATGGCGGTTTTGGTCAATACATGACAGAGTTTAATACAGCAGTACTTCACAAAATGAACATAACTCACATATTATTAAATAACAACGAGTTAGGAAAAATATCAAAAGAGCAACGTGATATAAAAATGCCCGAATGGCAAACCAAACTTAGTAATCCGAGTTTTGCCGAATATGCGAATATTTGTGGCGGTTTAGGTATAAAAGTTACTCAAAATGATAAACTGGAAACGGCTGTTATTAAAGCTTTAGCATACAATGGGCCAGTAATTATTGAAATAATTTCAGACCCTCTGTTAACATAAATTTTCTGACTAGGTAAATTTATTTTTATTTTGCTAATCATGATATATTTGACAAAATTAATCCATATAACAGATTATCATTACGGTTAGATTGTTATTTGACTAATAGACTATTAATTAAAAATTAAAATATGACAAAATTAAATCAAATTTCTACTATCGAATTGGCAGAATTACTTGAAAATAATAATACAAAAATCATTGATATTCGACCCGCAGATGCATATAACGGCTGGAAACTTAATAATGAAAAGCGTGGTGGGCACATAAAAGGAGCAAAATCACTACCTATAAAATGGTCAAATTATATGGATTGGATTGAAATAGTTCGTTCAAAAAAGATTTTGCCGGAAAATAAAATTATTGTTTATTCTTATGTAGAAAAAGACAGCTTAAAAGTAGCTAAATTATTCGCAAAAGCAGGCTATACAGATGTTTCTGTGTATAATAAATTTACTGAAGAGTGGACAACAAATGAAGATTTACCAATGGAGTATTTAGCACGTTACAAACAATTAGTTTCTGCCGATTGGGTAAATCAACTAATATCAAACAAAAAACTTGACGAATACAATAACAATAGATTTGTTATTGTTCATTCGCATTACCGTAACCGAGATGCTTACTTATCGGGACATATTCCCGGAGCAATTGATATGGATACATTGGCCCTTGAATCGCAAGAAACATGGAATCGTCGTTCTCCCGAGGAATTGAAAAAAGCACTCGAAGCACATGGCATAACCTCTGATACAACAGTAATTATGTATGGGAAATTTATGACACCTGATAATAATGACAAATTTCCGGGAAGTGCAGCTGGGCATATTGGAGCTATAAGGAATTCTATGATTATGATATATGCCGGAGTAAAAGACGTACGTGTTTTAAACGGTGGATTTCAATCGTGGGCAGATGCAGGATATAAAATTGAAACCGATGATGTTGCTAAGAATCCTATCGAATACTTTGGTGTACAGATCCCTGCTAAGCCAGAGATTATTGTAGATATTTCTGAAGCTAAAGAAATGCTTATATCAAAAGAAGCCGAATTAGTTTCAACACGTAGTTGGCCAGAGTTTATTGGTAAAGTTAGTGGGTATAATTATATTAAAAAGAAGGGGCGCATACCAGGAGCAATATTTGCTAATTGTGGTACAGATGCTTATCACATGGAGAATTATAGAAATGTTGATCACACAATTCGCGAAGCACAAGAAGTTGCTGAAATATGGAAAGAAGTAGGTATAACACCCGATAAACATTTGGCATTTTATTGTGGAACAGGGTGGCGTGGAAGTGAAGCATTTTATAATGCTTGGCTAATGGGTTGGCCTCGTGTATCAGTTTTCGATGGCGGTTGGTTTGAGTGGAGTAATGACTCTAATAATCCTTATGAAATAGGTATTCCCAGTTAAACTAAACCCTATCAAAACAAAAAAATATGAAAGCAATTTGGAATGAAAAGGTAATAGCACAAAGCGATGAAACGATAGTTATTGAAAACAACCAATATTTCCCGCCAAACTCAGTAAATATGGAGTTTCTTGTAAAATCTAAAACAGAAACTACTTGCCCTTGGAAAGGACAGGCTTCATACTACAATATTATTGTAGGTAACGAAATAAATACTAATGCCGCTTGGGTTTATAAAAACCCTAAACCTATGGCAAAAAACATTAATAATCATATTGCCTTTTGGAAAGGTGTTAAAATAATAAAATAACATGATAGAAGAATTTAAAAATGATGTAGATAAAGGATTAAAGTCATCACCAAAAACTTTGCCATCCAAATATTTTTATGATAAAAAAGGAAGCGAACTATTTGTTCAAATTATGCACTTACCAGAATACTATTTAACACGTGCTGAATATGAAATATTTAAAAAACAAACTAAAAGCATTATTAAAGCTTTGCAGTTAAATGTTGATTCTTATTTTGAATTGATAGAGTTAGGTCCCGGTAATGGATTAAAAACAAAAGAACTTCTACATTTATTAGATATGGAGAAATATAAATTTGATTATTTCCCAATTGATATATCTCAAAATGCACTTAACAAACTTGAAGAAACAATAAATAATGAATTGCCAAATGTTTCGATAAAGAAGAAACAAGGTGATTATTTTCAAGTCTTAAAATCATTAAAAGATAGCCACCACCATAAAGTGATATTATTTTTGGGTTCAAATATTGGAAATATGAGTGACGAAATTGCTTCTAATTTTATTTATAAACTAGGAGCAAATCTTAGCACTAATGATAAACTTTTATTAGGTGTTGATTTAATAAAATCAGAATTAATTGTTCGACCTGCTTATGATGATAGTAAGGGCATTACAAGAGAATTTAACTTGAATTTATTAAAAAGAATCAATTTTGAATTATGTGCTAATTTTGAAATTGATAAGTTTAGTCATCACGCAGAATACTCAGAAAAGGAAGGTATTGCAAGAAGCTATTTAGTAAGTTCCGTAGAGCAAAAAGTTAGCATCAAAGAAATTGGAAAGACTTATAATTTTGCAAAAGGAGAAAATATTTTAACTGAAATTTCGAGAAAATATAATGACGAAACTATTAATAAAATAATTAGCAATACAGATTTTAAAGTAACAAAAAAACTAACTGACAGTAAAAAATATTTTTCTAATTATGTTTTAACAAGAAGTTAATTATGCTTACAAACAAAGTAGTTTAATATTTTTTATTGGCTTAAAATGTGAAAAAGCCAGTGTAGAACAATGTATATAAAAAATAAGCGAAATAGTTGTAATATAAAGCTTTGTAGCCCATTTTAACTTTCTTGTAACTTGACAGGGAAGTGCAACGCAATCGGCTACTTTTCATAGCCAAATAGTAATATTTAGGTATAAACGGAATATTATGATTATATTTATGTTGTAATACATTTAAGAATGAAGGAAATTTTACAATCTGAATTTGGACTAACAGAAATTGAAGTTAAAAGACTCAATGGTTATGATAATGTAAACTATCTTGTGAATTCCGCGACAAGTCAGTACATTTTCAAAACGTATAACCCTACAGATGAGTTATACGAAATGGTTAAGGCACAAAATGAAACGCTTTTATTTCTGCAAAAATCTGACTCAACCAAATATCCAAAGCCAATCCAATTTATTGATGGCTCATTGGTTAAAGTCCTGAATATTGATGGTATAGAGCAGGTATGCAGAATGTTGACTTTCATTGAAGGAGAGTCTTTAGGAGATATACGGCATACAAAAACACTAATGGAGAGCTTTGGGCGTTTTCTTGCAGAGATTGATTTAAAACTGCAACATTTCAGGAGCCCCACAATAGCAGCAAGACAATGGGAATGGGATATTCAATATCTGACTTTAAATGAAAACTACATTAATGATATTCCGAGTGTTAAGGATAGAAATACAGTGCTTTACTTTATCCAACAGTTTAAGGAAAACGTATTGCCCGTCGCGCCTACTTTAAGAAAACAAATCATTCATGGTGATGCTAACGATTGGAATGTATTAGTAAGAAACGGGGAAGTTTCCGGGATCATTGATTTTGGAGATTTGGCACACTCATTTTTGATAAATGAACTGGCTATAGCTATAGCCTATCTTTGCTTTGAGAAAGAAAATCCTTTGGAATGGGCGTCTTTTGTTTTGAAGTCATATCACAATACATTGCCAATTCAGGAAGGAGAAATAAAAGTCCTTTATTACCTAATCGCGGCAAGACTTGTTCAGAGTGTGTGTGGTTCTGCGAGATCGAAAAAAATTGATCCAAATAATTTATATGCATCGGTAAGTGAAAAATCAGCTTGGAAATTGCTGTACCATTGGCTGAGCATTAATCCGCTTGCCGCAGAAAATAGTTTTAGAATCGCTACCGGTTTACAACCTCTGAAACCACAACCATCCGAGCAAGTACTCAAAAGACGATACCAACATACCAGCCCCATATTATCGCTCAGTTATGACAAGCCCATTCATATGGTTGGTTCAGCCTTTCAATATATGTATGATGCAGATGGTAATACCTTTTTAGATGCTTACAACAACATTCCACATGTAGGTCATTCACATCCAAAAGTTGTTGCGGCAGGGCAAAGGCAAATGGCAAAGCTAAATACCAACACAAGATATCTTTACTATCAGCTTGCGGACTATGCCGAAAAACTTTTGGCAAAATTCCCTTCTACACTCAACAAAATATATTTTGTAAACTCAGGAAGTGCTGCAACCGATTTGGCTATTCGCATGGCAAAAACGCATACCGACCATAAGAGAATTATGGTAATGGAACACGGCTATCATGGTAATACACAAACGGCCATCGATGTAAGCGATTATAAATTTAATAACCCAAAAGGTGAAGGACAAAAGGACTACATTCTGAGGACCGCCATACCTGATACTTATAGAGGAAAATATACATTGAATGATGGCAGTGCTGGGAAAATGTATGCAAAAGATGCTATTAATGAAATAAGCAATTCGAATATGCCACTTGCCGCTTTTATTGCCGAACCCGTGGTTGGTTGTGGCGGACAAGTCCCTTTAGCGAAAGGATATTTAAAAGAAGTTTATCCTATTATAAGAAAGCAAGGAGGCGTATGTATTAGTGATGAAGTTCAAACAGGCTTTGGTCGATTAGGAAATTATTTTTGGGGATTTGAAGCCCAAGATGTAGTCCCTGATATGGTTATTCTCGGAAAATCAATGGCGAACGGACACCCTATGGGAGCAGTAGTCTGCACGAATCACATAGCAGAATCTTTTAGTAAAGGAGTTGAGTTTTTTAGCTCATTTGGAGGAAATCCAGTCTCTTGTTCTATAGCCTCTTCAGTCTTAGAAGTAATAGACGAAGAAAAATTACAGGAGAATGCAAAAACCGTTGGTGATTTTTACAAATCCTTATTTTTCAATCTTCAGGCAAAATATAAATGTATCGGAGACGTAAGAGGAAGTGGATTGTTCTTAGGTATAGAAATCATTAAGGACAATGGTATTACGCCAGATCCTGAGTTGGCTCACTTGATTAAGAATCAGCTCAGAATTCAAAATATTCTGATAAGTACTGATGGCCCATTCAATAATGTACTTAAAACAAAACCACCTTTGTGCTTTACGAGAGAAAATGCTCAATTAGTAGTAAATCAGACTGAAAAAATATTAGAAACGTATTACAGTCGAGTAGCCCGCCCCATCAGTAAACACTGACAGGGAGAAGCTCTCACACCACTAAATCCCGAAAGCTTTCGGGAGGTCTCGTATACAGCGGTTCGTTAAAATAGGAGAAACTTTGCAATAATGGTCAAATATGGAAATCTTATTATTGGGTATATTTAACAGCCGCTTTGAAAGGTAACTACGTTGGTATTGAAGATTTAGGGAATAAAATTTGGAAAGTATTTTATAGAGATGTATTTTGGGGATACTTTAATGAAAATGAATTAAGAAACAAAAAAAAATCAATAAGGTTAGAAACTTATTTAGTGTAAAGTCTAATCTTTAACTTTTGTAAACTATGTATCTTAACGAACATTTTAAGAAAGACTATCATCGTAAAAGAATCCATATTGTTGTAAATTTGAAAGAAAAGACATGATATTACTTTTATTCTATTTATTTTTGGCTTTATTTGTATCATTTATCTGTTCCATAATGGAAGCAGTACTTCTTTCTACACCTCAATCCTTCTTGATTGTTAAACAAGAAAACAAAAATGTTTGGGCAAAAACATTTATTGATTTTAAAACTAATATTGATAAGCCTTTATCTGCTATTTTATCATTAAATACAGTTGCGCATACAGTTGGAGCTGCTGGAGTTGGTGCACAAGCTGTTAAAGTATTTGGTGACGCATCTCTTGGAATTGTTTCAGCTATTTTGACAATTTTAATTTTGGTAATCACTGAAATTATTCCAAAAACAATTGGAGCCAAATATTGGAGAAATTTAGCAATGCTTTCAACTTTAATTATAAAATGCATGATAATTATCACCTATCCATTAGTTATTATGTCAGCAAACATTACGAAACTGATTTCAAAAAACAAGCAAGAGCCAACTACAAGTAGAGAGGAAATTGCTGCGTTAGCAAATATTGGAGCAGAAGAAGGAGTTTTTTCAAATAAAGAGCATAAAATAATTCAAAATTTACTCAGGCTCAAAAATGTGAAAGTAACAGAAATAATGACGCCAAGAGTTGTTGTTGCTGTTGCTGATGAAAAACTATTCCTAAAGGCTTTTTTAAAAAACAAAGATTTTCTAAAGTTTTCGCGTATCCCAATTTTTTCAGAGAATGATGAAAACATAACAGGATATGTTTTTAGGCAGTCCGTTTTTGAAAAACTCGCAGAAGACCAACATGAATTAAAACTGAAAGATATTAAACGGGAGATAGTTATAGCTCCAAATTCTATGGTATTATTTACTTTATGGGAAAAATTATTAGAAAAGAAAGAGCATATTGCCTTAATCGTAGATGAATATGGTGGTTTGGATGGGATTGTTACAATGGAAGATATTATTGAAACATTGCTTGGCCTTGAAATAATTGATGAAAAAGATACTATAATTGACATGCAAAAATATGCAAGGGATAGGTGGAAGGAAAGACAAACTAAATATAATTTACTAGACAAATTAAATAAACAGGACGAAGAAAAAACGCCACCTAACAAAGAACTAAGCTAAAAAACAAGCTAATCTGCTAAAATTTTTCTTTTTGAATTACCTATTAATTTATGAAGGCAAGTTCAAAAAGAAAAATTATTGAATGCAAAGTAAAGATTTATATTCTGGTTGATATCTGATTCCTGATTTAGCAATAGCAAAAGATTGTTTTAATAGTTTATTTGTCACTGCAATTAATGCAAGTTTTTTAGATTTCCCTTTTGATACTATTCTTTCATACAGATCTTTACATTGTTTGTTTTTATTGCAAGCTGTAAAACTGCACATAAATAAATAGTTTCTCATTAAAGGATTCCCTTTTTTTGATATTTTTGATCTTCCTTTTATGCTTGATCCTGATGATATTTTAATTGGTGACAAATCAAAAAATGCTGATAGTTGTTTAGCATTTTCAAAAGAGCGAAAACCATTAGTGCATACAATAAGAATAATTGCTGTTTTCTTTCCTATTCCAGGAATAGACAAAAGGTTAGAAAGCAAATCTTGTTCATGTTGTTTTATACGATTTTCCATTTCTTTTTCAAGTAATTTAATTTCTGTCTGAACCTGACGAATTTGTCTTTTAATCGATGTAATAATTTTGCCTTTAACACCTTTATTATTCATGCTGTAATTTCATTTGAATAAAACGCTTTATTACTAATGGATTGATAACAGAGACAGAAACTTCATTTTTATATAAAAACATTGCCAACTACTGATAATAGCTTCCTGTATATTCCACACACCAACTATTATTACTTAAATATGCTAAAAACTCTAAAAACCCTGATGTTGAATTTTTAAATTGCTTGTATCCAAAATCAGTGCTCCAAACATCAAACACCTTTTTTGAGATGTCAATTCCAATAAAATTTGTAATTTTATCCATAATTGTAATTTTTGAAAAGAACGAGGCTACTTTAATATAACAACCTATAAACAGGCTTCAATGCCTAAAGAACTAATCGTATTTAAGTAGCGAAAGAGAGGGGATTATCATTGTTAACAAGCTTTATACTTTATGTATAAAATAACCTTACTCCTCTCTTTCGTTCTTTTATGTTTACCCTAAGATATAACAAAATATAAACTTAGGATGTATAAAAATAATAGCCGAAATAGCGGTAAATTCAAGGGTTGTAGCCCGCTTCCCCCGATAGCTATCGGGGTCTTGTAACTTGACAGGAAAGTACAACGTAGTCGGCTACTATTCTTATACTAAACGTCAGGCTGTGCATTAACCCACCTTTATCAACCATAATTTGTTGATATTTAAAATACTAAATTCCAGAGTCTTGCCCTTTGTTTTGTATCTTGTA
>Ga0222636_1000483_pt1 | contig 20599 bp, 17 predicted proteins | sample AntAcemetagen141_FD_179811 | JGI IMG/M metagenome (GOLD analysis project Ga0222636, IMG submission 179811) | Saline water microbial communities from Ace Lake, Antarctica - #141 | ecosystem: Environmental > Aquatic > Non-marine Saline and Alkaline > Saline | place: Antarctica: Ace Lake...
CGAATCGTTTACTGTTAATCAAATTGGAATATTGATTATTAAGTTATTGAGAGAAGAAAAACCCATATCTAAAATATCAGAATTAATAACTGAAGAATATGAAGTTGATGATATTACTGTTGAAAAAGATATTTTAGATTTTGGTTATTTGTTAAGAAATCATAATATAATTGAAAAAGATGCCTAAAAAAATAATTACAATAGCTGTTTCGGGCTTGAATAATGTTGACAGTCCTGGACCTGGTGTATCGGTAATAAGAGGTCTCCGTGAGGCAGAATCATTTGATGTAAAGATTATTGGTCTTTCTTATGAAAATCTTGAGCCGGCAATTTATATGCACGATTTAATTGACAAAACCTACCAAATTCCATATCCACAATCCGGAACAGAAAAATTACTTGAACGGCTAAAATATATTAATGAAAAAGAAAACCTCCAGATAATTATTCCAAACTTTGATTCGGAACTATATTCTTTTATGAAGTTAGAGCCTTCACTAAATAAATTTGGAATAAAATTGTTTCTTCCAACTTATGAGCAGTTTGAAGAAAGACACAAAATGAATCTGCCAAAATTCGGAAAAAAATATGGTATTAAAACGCCTAAAAGCGAAGTCTTAAATAGTTTTTCTGATTTTTATAAAATAATGGACGATTTTGAATATCCTATTTTGATAAAGGGAAAATGGTATGATGCTTACGTAGCATATACCGTTGAGCAAGCAAGTAATTATTATAATAAAATTAGTGCTAAATGGGGACTTCCGGTAATTGTTCAGCAATTTGTAAACGGAACAGAATATAATGTTACAGGCTTGGGTGATGGAAAAGGAAATACTATTTCAGCTGTACCAATACGAAAACTTTTTATTACAGATAAAGGAAAAGGATGGGCTGGAATTTCATTAGAAGAACCCAGACTAATTGAATTGACAAATAAGTTTATTAGTCAAACAAAATGGAGAGGTGGTTTTGAGCTTGAATTGATTAAAGATAAAGAGAATGATTATTATATGATAGAAATTAATCCTCGTATTCCGGCATGGGTATATCTCGCTATCGGAGCTGGGCAAAATATTCCCGAAGCACTGGTAAATCTTGCTCTCGGTAATAAAGTCTCTCCTTACAAAAATTATAAAGTTGGAAAAATCTTTATTCGTTATTCTATGGATATGATTATTGACAAAGAGGAATTTGAGATGTTTTCGATAAATGGTGAATCATAAAAAAATTAAAGTTATGGAAAAGAAAAAATACGAAAGACCGATAATAAAACAATTAATAACAGGAATTCCCGGGAAATTTGGCAGACCCGAAAAACCGGATATTGTTTCTCATATTGATAGTGTGAGTGTAAAAAGTATGTTGGAAGAATTTGGCTCACCATTATTTGTGATTTCAGAAAAGCAAATGCGTGAGAAATATCAGGCAACAAAACAAGCTTTTAATACACGCTACCCAAAAATACAAATGGCTTGGTCGTACAAAACAAATTATCTTGATGCCGTGTGCAGTATTTATCATCAGGAAGGAAGTTGGGCAGAAGTTGTTTCTGGTTTTGAATATGATAAAGCTATTGAACTTGGCGTAGAAGGAAGTAAAATTATTTTTAATGGTCCTGCAAAAACCGAAGCAGATTTAATAAAAGCTATCAATAATGAATCATTAATTCATATTGATAATATTGATGAATTGTATCTGATTTTGAAAATAACGGAGAAGATAAATATTCGTCCAAAAGTTGCTATCAGAGTAAATATGGATACCGGAATTTATCCAATGTGGGATAGATTTGGTTTTAATTATGAAAATGGACAAGCATGGGAAGCCTTAAATAAAATTATGCATTCCGGAAAATTGGATTTAATTGGTCTTCACACCCATATCGGAACATTTATGCTGGCTCCAAATGCATACAAAATTGCGGCACAAAAACTCTCTGATCTTGCTTTGGGTTTAAAAAAGAAATTTTCTCATAATATTAAATATATTGATATGGGAGGTGGATTTGCCAGCACAAATTCTTTAAAAGGCATTTATATGCCAGGTATTGATACTTCTCCTTCAATTGATGATTTTGCCGAAAGTATCACTTCTGCTTTGCTAAGTGCACACTATTCTACTGAAGAACTTCCGGTTTTGATTCTCGAAACAGGTCGAGCTTTAATTGATGAAGCAGGATATTTATTAGGAACTGTTCTTGCAAATAAACGCCTTAGCTCAGGACAGCGTGCTACTATTGCAGATATTGGAGTTAATCTTTTGTTCACTTCTTTTTGGTACGATCACAAAATCAGTCCTGCACAGGAAATGACTGACTTTACTGAACCAACAGCATTGTATGGACCGCTTTGTATGAATATTGATGTGTTACGCGAAAATGTTGAATTACCTTTACTGAATATCGGCGATAATTTTGTTGTTCATTATGCGGGAGCATACAATATGACGCAATGGATGCAGTTTATTACTATGCGGCCAAAAGTTGTTTTAATTGATGAAAAAGGCAGAACTCATATTATCCGTGAAAATGAAACTTTGGAAACAATAAAACAACTTGAAAAATTGCCTGAGCATTTAAAGAAATTTGAGCTATAGAATCTGTGTGATAAATTAATCTTTAATACTGAAAAAAATAAGCCACAGATTTATTAAATTATTTTTTAAAATTCTCTGTGAATCTGTGGCAAATTTGATAACTCATACATTTTACAAAGAAAATATTTTATAGCTATATAATTGCAACAAAAGAAATGGTAAAGAAAATTAAATCGGTTTTTCCTAATTTTTTAGAGAGTGTTTTACATAGCTATTCGCTGGTATTTTTTGGAAAAAATAATTTATTTGCAACGGTATTGCTTTTAGTCACTTTTCTGGATTTTTATACAGGAATAGCCGGTTTATTTGCTACTATTGTTACAAGTTTAACTGCTTATTTAATTGGATTAAATTCAAAAAAGATAATATCGGGTTACTATGGGTTTAATTCTCTTTTGGTTGGATTAGGTCTTGGAATTCAGTTTCAACCTTCTCTCGAACTTTATATTATTCTTGCTTTTGCGGCTTTACTTACATTGTTGTTTACTGTTTCAATTGAAGGGTTTTTTCAAAAATACGGAATCCCGTATTTGACATTTCCCTTTTTGTTTTCCATTTGGATTATTACTCTCGCCACACGACAATACGACGCATTAAATATTAGTGAACGAGGAATTTATATTCTGAACGACATACAAAATTGGGGAGGCTCATTTTTTGTAATTGTTTATAAATGGCTAAATACTCTGCCCTTTTCCGAATCTTTTGTAATATATTTTAAATCTCTCGGCGCAATATTTTTCCAGTATAATATCCTTGCCGGGATAATTATAGCTATTGCATTATTTGTTTATTCACGTATATCGTTTTTACTTTCGTTGATAGGTTTTTTCTCAGCATATTTTTTTTACGATTTTATCGGAGCAAATATCGATGAGTTAAATTATAATTACATTGGATTTAATTATATACTTACTGCTATTGCGATGGGAGGATTTTTAATTATTCCTTCCAAATATTCTTTTCTTTGGGTTGTATTATTGACTCCGTTAATTTCATTATTTATTTCAGGAAGTGCTGTTATTTTGAACATAGTTCAGTTGCCGGTTTACTCTTTGGCTTTTAATGTTGTGGTTGTGATGTTTTTTTATATCCTTCTTTGGCGTGTTCGTTTTAACAGAAAACCTGCAATAACCAGTATGCAACTCTTTAAACCGGAATTGAATTTATACTATCAGAATAATAGTTCTGAAAGATTTTATCATAACAAATATTTATCAATTAGAGTTCCTGTATTGGGTGAATGGACTATATCACAATCTTATAATGGTGAATACACACATAAAGAAGAATGGCAACATGCACTTGATTTCATTATTACTGATAATGCAGGAGATCAATTTACGTCTTTAGGAGAAAGCAAAAGAGATTATTATTGTTATAACAAACCGGTTGTTGCTCCTGCTGCAGGTACTGTACTTAATATTGTTGATAAAATTGAAGATAATTTAATTGGGGATGTTAACATCGAAAATAACTGGGGAAACACAATTATAATAAAACACTTGGATGGATTATATTCCAAGCTTTCTCATCTGAAAAAAAATAGCTCAAAAGTTAAAACAGGTGATTATGTTGAAAAAGGAGAAATACTGGCTTATTGCGGTAATTCGGGGCGTTCAGCTTATCCTCACTTACATTTTCAAATGCAATCGACTCCTTATATTGCATCAAAAACAATTTTTTACCCAATAGCTAATTTTATCTCTACCAAAGATAAAAAATACTCTTTTTCATCATATTCAATTCCAAAAAAAGATGAAAAAATTTCTGACATTGTAATAAATGAAAATCTAAAATCTGCTTTCAATTTTGTTACTGGTCAAATTTTTAATGTGGAAGTGACAAAACATAACGGTAGTAAATTTCAACTTTCATGGGAAGTTCAAACCGATATGTACAATAATATTTATTTCTATTGTAAGAATACAAAATCAAAAGCTTTTTTTATAAATAATGATAATATTCATTATTTTACACATTTCTCGGGCGATAAAAACAGCTTGTTATTTTATTTTTACATTGCATTGTTTAAAGTGCCGTTAGGGTATTACAAAGAAATGAATATTGTTGACAATCTTCCGTTAAGTATATTGAAAAATCGAACACAGAAAATATTACAAGATTTTGTAGCTCCATTTTTTACATTTCTACATGCAAAGTATTCTTTAAAATTTGTTCGCAAATCAGATGATTTTTCAAAAACCTTAATAGAAATAAAAAGTAATGTATCTCTGAAAAGAATAAAGAAAACATACAGAAAAATTGATTTTGATATAAAAATTATAAACAACAACATTGAAAAATTAAAAATAAAAGAGGGAAACAAAATAGTTGTTGCAACAATAAAACTTAAATGAACAAGAAGAAAATAATTCTTTCAGTAATATTTTTTATGATACTAAATTTTGGTGTTGCTCAATCGTATTCTGATGTTGATATAAAAAGCTACGACTATTATATAGCTAAGGACTGGACCGGTCTAATTAAGTATTCAAAATCAAATATTGATTTCGATGAAGTAGATTATTATTATTTGAGAATGCGATTAGGTTCTGCATATTTTGAGACTGGAAATTATCTAAAAGCGATTAAACATTTTAAAAAAGCAGTTGAATTTAATGTGACAGATCCAATAGCAAAAGAGTATCTTTTCTATTGTTATAAATACACCTTTCAGTATACTCTTGCCAAAAATGTTTATGAAAAAATGCTTGTGAAAAATAAAAAACATATCTCACCATTGAAAAACAGAATTTTCAATTTGGCAAAAATCGAAGCAGGAATAAATCTTTCAGAAAATTTTGACAAAAACCAGGATAAATTTAATTTGGAAGAAGAAGATATTTACAGTGAGACAAAATTTATTGGAAACACAAAATATTTTCATTTTGGCTTAACACATGTTTTTTCTGACGAATTTTCAATTTATCATGGAATAAGCAAATTCAATATTGATAACAAAATTAAATTTTGTTTACCGGATGGTGATTCAATATTTGATTATTCTGCTTTACAAACCGATTATTATTTAAATTCAAATTACACTTTTCCTAATGGATTAAATCTTTATTTTGCATTGCATACCTTGTCAGTATCCTTCAACAAACCGGTAATGAAATATGAAGATTATGAATACTCTATTACTAAACCTAAAACAGAATTTATTGATTATTTATTATTAGCAGGTATTGGTAATTTTTATAATAAGTTTTATTGGCAGGCAGGCATTAGCTATTCTAAAATAAATCAATACAATCAAACACAATTAGATTTTGATATTTCATGGTTGCCTTTCGGTAATTATAAATTTGTTCCCGGAATAAAATTTGTTTCCTATCAACAAGCAGAAAAACAGGAAGAACCTTCAATTTCGGAAATAATTATTGAACCTCACCTTTCTTTGTCGTTTAGCAGTAGTGTGTGGATTGATGTATCGTATACTATTGGGAATTTAAATAACTACCAAGAGAAAAATGGTTTTATTATTTATAACAACCCTGACAGAATTACTGAAAAAGCGGAAGCATTAATAAATTTTAAAATTAACAAAAACCTTATATTTTATGCGAAGTATAGGTTTATGAAAAGAGAAGATAACAGTATTGCATATTTTACAGAAGACGAATATATTATAAATTCTTTTAATTTTACAACAAATTATATAATAGGAGGTATATCATGGATTTTTTAAAAAGAATAAAAATTTTGATTTTTGCATTGCTTTTTTTTATTGGCAGCAATGCTTTTGCACAAAATTTTGAACCCACACTCGAAGCATTTTCCGAAAGTTACAAACAAGAAGCTGAAGGTAAATACACTCAAGCTACAGAAACTATTAAAAAGTTTTACAATGAAGATTCTTACGAAATAAACCTACGATTAGGTTGGCTTAAATACAATGCAGGAATGTACAAAGAATCGGCAAGTTATTATCGTAAAGCGGTAAAGCTAATGCCTTATTCTATTGAAGCAAAACTTGGTTTAGTACTTCCGGTTTATGCAATGGGAAACCTTACTGAGGTAATAAATACATATTATGATATTTTGAAAATTGATCAAATGAATTATACAGCAAACTATCGTTTAGGTGCAATTTATTATGGTCGTGAGAATTACACAAAAGCCTATGCTTATTTTGAAAAAATTATAAACATGTACCCTTTTGATTATGATGCGATGAATATGTTTGGCTGGACTAATTTCAGATTGGGGAAATTACGTGAAGCTAAAGTCTTGTTTCAAAAAGCTCTTTTGTATAATCCTGTTGATGAATCTGCCAAATTAGGATTAGAAAAAATTAAATAGTGTTTGATAATTATGAATAATAATATTGTTTCCTTTCTTAGCAATGAAGTAAAAGTTGGTAATCTTATAATTGGTGGTAAAAATCCGGTAAGGATACAATCAATGACCAATACAGACACAATGGATACCCATGCTACTGTGGAGCAATCAATACTAATGATTGATGCAGGATGCGAACTGGTGAGGGTTACTGCTCAAAATGTTAAAGCTGCCGAAAACCTACAGAATATTAAGGATGAGTTAAGAAAAAGAGGATACACAACTCCGTTGATTGCAGATATTCATTTTAATCCAAAAGCTGCCGAAACCGCTGCCGGCATTATCGAAAAAGTTAGGATCAATCCAGGTAATTATGTTGATAAAAAAACAAATAAAAACTATACAGAAAACGAATATCAGCAAGAATTAGAAAAGATCAAAGAAAGATTATTACCACTTCTCAAAATCTGTAAAGAAAACGGAACTGCAATAAGAATTGGTGTAAATCACGGCTCCTTATCGGATAGAATTTTAAACAGATATGGAAACACACCCGAAGGAATGGTTGAGTCTGCAATGGAATTTGCCAATATTTGTAAGTCTTATGGTTTTGAAAATCTTGTTTTATCATTAAAATCGAGTAATGCCAAAGCTATGATAAAAGCCAACCGTTTAATGGTTGAACGTATGCTTGCCGAGGATTTAAAATACACTTTACATATTGGAGTTACCGAAGCTGGAGGTAGTGAAGATGGTCGTATTAAATCTGCTGTTGGTATTGGAACTTTATTAAAAGAAGGAATAGGAGATACTATCAGAGTTTCTTTAACCGAAGCTCCGGAATACGAGATTCCGGTTGCAAGAAAAATTGTTGAGTTCAGCAAAACAACTTCACAAGCTGAATTTTTTCTGATTAGAAATTATAAAAATTATAAGCACCCGTTAGTAATTTCTAAATCTCAAAATACAAAAGCTGATTTGTTTTTTAATGATGATAAACTTATTGATAAATCAGGAAATAAATATCAGTTAGTAAAAACTGATAACAAGCAAATAAAAGATTCTAATAATATTGTTGTTGTAAAAACTTCATATAAAAATCTTAACAAAGAAGATTTTATTATAAAAGCATCACTTGATTATGCCGGTCTTATGCTTGATGGTGTGTGTCAGGGAATATGGTTAGACACCGATGATAATATTTCAGATGAAGATACTGTGCAAACCTCTTATGATATTTTACAGGCAACAGGAGTCAGGATTAGTAAAACAGAATTTATTGCATGTCCTTCATGTGGAAGAACACTTTTTAATATTCAGGCAACTCTCGAAAAAGTCAGCAGTAAAACAAAACATTTAAAGGGTTTAAAAATTGCTGTAATGGGTTGTATAGTTAACGGTCCCGGTGAAATGGCAGGTGCTGATTATGGTTACATTGGAGCAGGAAAAGGAAAAATCACTCTTTATAAAAAACAAGAGGTAATAAGAAAAAACATTGAAGAAGAAAAAGCTGTTGAAGCTTTAGTTAATTTGATAAAAGAAAGTGGAGATTGGGTTGACCAGAAAGAATAAAAAAGGCGAGTTTCTATCCTGGAATTTTATTCACAATAAGACTAATACTTTTAGGGACAATTTCAAAATGCAAAGGAGAATGACCCAGCGATTCGCCCTCAGCTTCTATTAAACTTAAATTTTTAGGTTGGGAAGAAACAGTAATTTCTTTTCCGGTAAAAGTTTCAACTTCTTTCATTTTAATAAATGTTCCATCATATAACTTTGCTAAGTTTTTTATCACTCTCAATTTAGTAGTTTTTTTAATAAGAGTAATGTCGAAAATTCCATTATCAGGTATTGAGTTTGGAAGTTGCATTATGCCACCGCCATTATATTTACAAATCCCAATACTTAAGCTAAATACTGCCCCATTAAAAATTTGTTTATCATCAATTGTAATTTTTAAATGTAGGTTTTTATATTGAAACAAACCTATAACAAGATTATACAAATAGGCAAAAGGACCACCTTTCTTTTTTTCTTTCATGGCATTGGTTTTGGTTGCAACGAGTGCATCATAACCCATTCCGGCAATGTTTACAAAGTGTCGTTTTTTTCTTTCACCATTTTCATCATAAGTAACAATTCCGGCATCTTGCACAAAGGTTTTTCCTTTTTTAATTATTTCTATGGCTTTTTTGTAGTCAGAAGGAATTTTATAAGTACGAGCCCAATCGTTTCCTGTTCCAACAGTAATCATACCTAAAGTAATTTCTGTAGTAGGATATTTTTTCTGAAGAAATATTCCATTTATTACTTCATTCATGGTTCCGTCGCCACCAACAGAAATAATATTTTTATATCCTTTTTCTATGTAAGTTTTAGATAATTCTATTGCATGATATTTATGTTTTGTAAAAACACGTTCATAACTAATTCCGGCATTATAAAGAAGCTCAGCTATTTCATCCCAGTCTTTCTCAATTTTTCTTCTACCTGCGTTAGGATTAACGATTATGAGCCATTTTTTTATTTGTGAAATATTACTATTTTTTTCCAAATTTACTCCCGTTTTTTATTTAAATTCTTTAGTTTTAAATATTTCAAATATGTTGTTCTGGCAGTGAGTTTACAAATTATGTATCCTGATCTGCCATCCAGAAATCCACAAAAAATGAAATAATTTCTAATAAATTTTAATAATGTAGAAAATATTATTTTAAAAATATTAGCTTTTTTGCCTTTTTCATATAATGCTTTTGCAGCAATATCCGAAAAGTCTTGTACTCTTTTCAAGTGCTCTTCAATATTATAATATGAGTAATGAAGAATATTACCTTTAAGATGAACTGCATTTGTTTTTATATTTTGAACAAATTTATCATGAGGATTAATCCCACCCCATTTGCCTGTGCTTTTTTTAAATAAACGAAGTTTTTTATCAGGGTACCATCCACTATGCTTTATCCATTTCCCGCAGTAATTAGTAAAACGGTTCATGGTGTATGCATCATTTTTGAAATTCTTTTTTTCTTCTAAAATTGATTTTATTAATTCTTCTGATAAAGATTCATCGGCATCAAGCGAAAGAATAAAATTAAATTTTGCATATTGAAGAACATAATTTTTTTGTTCTATGTATCCAAGGAATTTTTGCTTAAAAAAACGAACATTATAATTTTTACATATTTCTTCTGTTCTATCAGTCGAAAAAGAGTCAACTACCACAATTTCATCAGCAACATCATTTAACGAATCCAAACATCTTCTAATGTTTTTTTCTTCATTAAATGTGATTATTAAAACTGATAATTTTTCCATGATAAAACTTTCAGAATGTCCAAAAGTACGGAAAAATAATTATTCTGTGGTTTTATCAACCAGCTTACTTATAATGATAAAATGCTTAAATGTCTAAATATTTTAGCACACGTTTCTACGGATTTATATTTATATTTGTAGGAAAATGCTATAAGCATCTATTTTATTAAAAATAATGTATTATAAATCAGCAAATAAAAAATATATTACAACGGGTAAAGTAGAAATATAAGGCATTATTAGTGTGTGTTTGGAAGTTGGCACCAATTTAAAAGAAGACAATGCGAATAAAAATATTGATATTACTTATTTTGATTCCTGCTATTTTAAAAAGTCAAGTAATTAAAAGAATGATTGGTGTAGGCTTAAACCTACCTTCATTGATTGGTAATACAATAGCATTTGATGGAGAATTGACTCAAAATAGATTGTTTTTATACACAATTGGACTTGGCGGTATGCTGAATAATAAGCTTCAAGGAACATATACAAAAATAGGAGAAGCAACCTATAACCATGAAAATTCAGGTGTGTATTCATCATTTGGAATAAGATATACTCCAAGAAAAGAATTTAATAATATCTACTTTTTTGTTGGAGCAAAACTATTAGGTGGTTACTTTAAACAGTCGGCGAGTTACGAAGAACCATTTGAAGATTGGTTTCGAGATGGAGAAATTCCTGATGATTTTTATTTTAGTGGAAATAGAGTATATTCAAAAGGATTTTTTACCGCCTTTGCAGTTGAATCTGGAATGAATATTATAATAATAGGTAATTTTCATGCAGAAGTTGGATTGCAATATGGACATCATTTCTATACAACTAAAAAGCAAGTAAGTAATATTTCATCAATATTACCTGGACTTGGTTCTATGAATTTTGTTGGGATATTTAAACTCAAATATGTTATTAAAAAAAATATTGAGTAATAGGTTTTATCATTACTCAATATTCTTTTTAATTCAATAAATTTAATGCTTTAAAAAACAACATCAAACTATTTCTTTTTCCAAACCCATTCCAGAGCTTTTATTCTTGGGTCACATCCATCAGTTTTTGCAATAACTGCCAGTTTATTTCCTTCAACAGTTAAGTAATATTCTCCAATCGAACTACAATCCGGATCGTTTGTAATACTCATAATGTTTTCAGAAATTGTAAATTCAGCATGTGAACTTATATGACCTTCAACAGTATCGAGTAAAATCCAATCATAAGAATTATCTTCGTTAAACTTTAATTCAATATTATATTGTTGGCCTAAATCATCAAATTGTAAAACTGTCCAGGATCCGTAAAAATCCGGAGTTTCTATATCACTATCTTTATTACATGAGTTAAAAACCAATGCTAATGAAATAATTACAAATAAAGGAATCAATATACGTTTCATACCTAAATTATTTAATAACATTAAGTTGTTTTCCAACCTTAGTAAATGCAGCGATACATTTATCTAGATGTTCAACTTCGTGTCCTGCAGAAAGCTGAACCCTGATTCTTGCTTGGTCTTTAGGAACAACAGGGTAATAAAATCCAATTACATAGATTCCTTCCTTGAGAAGTTCGGCAGCCATTTCCTGAGAAAGTTTAGCATCATAAAGCATAACTGCACAGATAGCAGATTTTGTAGGTTTAATATCAAAGCCGGCAGCGTTCATTTTTTCTACAAAATATTTAGTATTTGAATGTAGCTTTTCTTGCAATTCTGATGTTTCTGCCATCATATCAAACATTTCGATACCTGCACTTGCAACCATCGGAGGAATTGAGTTTGAGAATAAATATGGTCGAGAGCGTTGACGCAAGATTTCTATGATTTCTTTTTTACCGGTTGTAAATCCGCCAATAGCACCACCAAAAGCTTTTCCGAGAGTTCCTGTAATAATATCAATTTCGCCACGGACATTAAATAGTTCAGTAACACCGCGCCCTGTTTCACCAACAACACCTGCTGAGTGACATTCGTCAATCATAATCATGGCATCATATTTTTTTGCTAATTCATTGATTTTGTCCAGTGGAGCTACATTTCCGTCCATTGAAAAAACTCCGTCAGTAACAATAAGTCTAAAGCGTTGAGCTTGAGCTTCAATAAGTTTAGCTTCAAGGTCAGCCACATCAGCATTAGCATAACGATATCTTTGTGCTTTGCATAAACGAACACCATCAATTATAGATGCGTGGTTTAATGAATCGGAAATAATTGCATCTTCAGCAGTAAGAAGAGGTTCAAAAAGACCTCCGTTAGCATCGAAACATGCCGCATAAAGTATTGAATCTTCAGTTCCGAAAAATTCTGCAATTTTTGCTTCAAGAGTTTTGTGTAAATCCTGAGTTCCACAGATAAAACGTACAGAAGACATTCCATAACCATGTGAATCCAGACCTCTTTTTGCAGCTTCTACAAGTCTTGGATGATTTGATAATCCAAGGTAGTTATTTGCACAGAAATTTAAAACTTTATCACCCGTGCTAACAGCAATATCAGCTTTTTGGGGTGTTGTAATAATACGTTCGCTTTTGTATAAGCCGGCTTCTTTGATATCGGCAATTTCTTTTTGTAAGTGTTCTTTAATTTTACCGTACATAATTTTTTTATTTTGAATGATTATTTTTTTTGCTTTCAGCGGGGCAAAGATAAAATAAAATGCTAATTATTCGTTAATTAATTAACAATAATTGTATTCAATGTTGAAGATAATTTGTTATTATTTTTGAAAAAAGTTTACTTTTGCTGCAAGTATTGTTAAATAATTAACACAAATTAAATAATCAGCTAATTAGTAAAACTTAAACAAATGAAAAAAATATTAGTTATTGGTTCAGTAGGACAAATAGGATCAGAACTTACAATGCGAATGCGTGAGATTTATGGTAATGATAATGTTGTTGCCGGATATCGTAGCACCCAACCAAGCGAAGAACTTGCTAATTCAGGCCCTCTTGAGAGAGTTGATGCAACTGATGTTGAAAGAATGCAGGAAATTGTAAAAAAACACAATATTGATGCAATCTTTAATTTGGCAGCTCTTTTATCAGCTGTAGCCGAAGAAAAACCACAAGCAGCATGGAATGTAGGAGTTAATGGTGTATACAATGTTTTGGAAATTGCCCGTAAAAACAAATGTGCTGTATTTTTCCCAAGCTCAATAGGTGCTTTTGGATCTTCTACACCACTTGACAACACCCCGCAAGATACGATACAACGTCCGGGAACTATGTATGGTGTTACAAAAGTTGCAGGCGAATTATTAAGCGATTATTATTTTAAACGTTTTGGTGTTGATACACGAGGACTTCGTTTTCCGGGAATTATTTCAAATCTTACATTGCCAGGAGGTGGTACAACAGATTATGCTGTTGAAATTTTTTATGATGCTATCAGAAAAAAAGAATTCACATGCCCTCTTGCTAAAGGAACTTTCCTTGATATGATGTATATGCCTGATGCTATTGATGCAGCTATAAACCTTATGGAAGCCGATGCTTCAAAACTAAAACACAGAAATGCTTTTAATGTTTCTGCAATGAGTTTTGATCCTGAAATTATTGCTAATGAAATCAAAAAGCATATTCCTGATTTTGTTATGAATTATGATGTTGATCCTGTTAAACAAGGTATTGCCGAATCATGGCCAAATAATATGGATGATTCTTCTGCAAGAGCAGAATGGGGATGGAATCCTAAATATACCCTTGACGTGATGACTAAAGATATGCTTAAAGTTATTGGCGAAAAACATAAAAATGGATTGATTTAAAAAAGTACTTAAAGTGAACTAATCCCGAAAACTTTCGGGATGGAGTGACTAAAGTTAATTAAGTATCACGTTCATTTACGAATGCTGATTTTTAAATTCAATCTTAAATCATTATTCGATATTCGATATTCTGTTTTTCATTCTTTTTGAATTTCGAACTCCGAACACCCCCTAAAGCTTTCGAGGTAACGATTTTTGATGAATTTTTTACTTGCAGTTTTTTTATAACTTTAGGCATTTTAGGCACTCCAAACTTTAGGAACTAATTAGTTATAGACCATTTTAGTCTATTGAAATATACAGGCAGTCAGGAAATTCTCTTGGCTGTCTTTTTTTTGTAATTTTGTAAAAAATAATATTTATGAAAATTGCTTCACTTGTTTCGGGAGGAGTTGATAGCTCAGTAACTGTTCATTTATTAAAAGAGCAAGCTTATGATCCAACTATTTTCTACATTAAAATAGGAATGGAAAATGAACCCGGTTATGTTGATTGCCCCGCTGAAGAAGATATTGAGATTACTTCTTACATCGCAAAAAAATATGGATGTAAATTTGAAATAGTTTCTTTACAAAAAGAATACTGGGAAAGGGTGATTGATTACACAATTCAATCTGTTAAAAAAGGACTCACTCCAAATCCTGATATTATGTGTAATAAACTGATTAAATTTGGGAGCTTTGAAGAAAAATACGGAAAAGATTTTGATAAAATCACAACCGGCCATTACGCAAGTATTATTGAAAAAGACAAGATAAATTACCTTGGAACTGCAACTGACAAAAGAAAAGACCAGACATATTTTCTCGGACAAATAAATCAAAAACAAGTAAATAAATTAATGTTTCCGATTGGAGGGCTTATTAAAAGTGAAGTTAGAGAAATAGCTGAGAAAATTAAACTTCCAAGTGCTCATCGGCCCGACAGCCAAGGGATTTGTTTTTTGGGTAAGATAAATTATAATGATTTTATTAAAAGATATATAGGCGAAAAAAAAGGCAAAATTATTGAATTTGAAACTGGTAAAATTCTTGGAACTCACAATGGTTATTGGTTTCACACAATTGGGCAACGACGTGGACTTGGATTGAGTCAGGGACCTTGGTTTGTTGTAAAGAAAGATACAAATGAAAATATCATTTATGCTTCACGTGGTTACGATCCTATTGCTCAGTATGAAGATAAAATACTACTTAATGATTTTAGTTTTATTAATGGCAAGCCTGATAAAGATTATTCAACAACTCAAAGAATAAAATTCAAAATTCGACATACTCCGGAGTTTACATCAGGTACAATGTTTAAAGAAAAAAATATTTATAAAATTAAATCAGATGAAAAAATTGCAGGTATAGCTGCTGGACAGTTTGCTGTGATTTATAATGATGAAGAAAGTATTTGTCTTGGAAGTGGGGTTATTTGTAATGACCTGAAAACAAGTGAATAATTAAAAAACACTAATACAATAAAACGCCACGAAGTGGCAATTTATTTCAACCCAATGGCAACGCCTTGGGTAATAAAAATCAAAATGTAATTATCACCCTGAAAGGGCAGTTTAATTTAAAAAACAAGCGATGGCGCAATCATTATCAAAACTATACGTACATATTATTTATCATATTAAAAACCCATTGACCAAAATACGCAAAGAAGACAAAAACCAATTGTTTGCCTATATCGGTTCAATTATTAAAGACAATGAATCAATTCCAATAAAAATAAATGGAGTTGAAGATCATATTCATATATTGTGTGTAATGTCGAAAAATATTACTCTTGCAAAATTAGTTGAAGAAATAAAAAGAAATAGTAGTAGATGGATAAAAACAAAAGATAAATATTACAAACAATTTGCATGGCAAGGAGGATACGGTGGTTTTTCGGTTAGTCCTTCATTACACGATAAAACTAAACGTTATATTGAAAATCAGGAAGAGCATCATAAAAAAATTAGTTTTAAAGAAGAATATTTGTTATTTTTGAAAGAATACGGAATTAAGTATAACGAACAATATTTATGGACAGATTAAAATATAAACTGCCCCTTCAGGGCGGATTTCTTCGATAAACATTATTATCCCGAGGCGTTGCCATCGGGCTGAATTTAATAGGGCTTTCAGCCCGAAAAATTAAATAAACAAATAACAAAAAAACCAAATAAAAATGCAAAAACAAATAATCTTATTAATCTCTTTATTTGCCATAATTACATCGGCAAATGCAATTAATTTCGAGGAATTCTTTCTTAACAAAACTATGCGTTTTGATTATTATCATACCGGAAATGCAACCGAAGAACACTTTGCTTTTGATGGAATTGTGAATGATGGGGTATGGCCCGGCAGCAAAACAAAATTGATTGACGAACTCCGATTAGGATACTATCTTTTCGAAATTATTGATCCTAAATCCAAAGAAATAATTTATTCACGAGGCTTTGCAAGTATCTACGGTGAATGGGAAACAACCCCCGATGCAAAAGAAAATTGGGGTGTTTTTCATGAATCGGTTCGTTTTCCGTGGCCAAAAAACGATGTAAACCTCATCATCTATAAAAGAAATCCTAAAAATACTTTTGATAAAATTTGGGAATATTTAATTGATGTTGACGCTTACAGAGTTAATCCTGCGGAGATAAAGGATTTTTATAATGTTTTTCCGGTTGTTGAAAATGGTGCTCCCGAAGATATGGTTGACATCGTTATTCTCGGCGAAGGATACACAAAAGACGGAATGGATAAATTCCATAAAGATGCAAAACGTTATGCTGATGTTTTGCTTGGAACCGAGCCTTTTGCTTCGCGAAAAGATAAATTTAATATTAATGCGGTTGAAACTCCTTCACCAAATAATGGAGTAAACCACCCTCATCAGGATATTTATAAAAGATCGGCACTTTCGGTAAGTTACGGTGCTTTTAATTCGGAACGTTATGCTCTTGCGTTTGATAATAAAAGAATTAGAAATGCAACGTCTGCTGTACCATACGAGTTTACCGTAATTTTAATGAATGATAGCATTTATGGTGGAGGCGGAATTTACCGTTTGTATATTACAGCTGCAGCTGATAATGCTTTTTATGATTATTTATTTGTTCATGAATTTGGCCATCATTTTGCAGGTCTTGCTGATGAATATTATACTTCTGCTACGGGCTACGAATTGAGTGAGGATTTGATCGAACCATGGGAACTTAATGTTACAACTAATCCTGATAAAGAAACTATTAAATGGAAGGATTTACTTACTGAAAACACACCGGTACCTACTCCATGGGAAAAAGAAAAATACGATAAATACAGTATCGAAATTCAAAAGAAAAGAAGAGAAATGCGAAATGCAAAAACTCCTGAAAATGTGATGGAAAAGTTTTTTTTCGACAAAAGAAAATGGGATAATGACTTGCTTAGAAATATGAAATATTCCGATTGCGTTGGGGCTTTTGAAGGAGCAATGTACATGGCTGAGGGGATGTATCGCTCGGCCGCAAATTGTATTATGTTTACAAGATATGATGAATTTTGCCCTGCTTGTCAGAGAGCAATAAATTTGGTTATTGATCAATATACGAAATAAAGTACTTGGTGTACTTGGAGCCCCGAAGCAAAACTTCGAGGATGATCAGGCAAAGCCCGATATTTGGAGTGATTAAAGTTTATGAATTCAATCTTAAATCAGTGAGACTTTAATTTTGTGAAGCAAAATTATTTAGTCGAACTGATCCCGAGTTTAGTCGAGGGATCTCCAGGGTTATATTCCCCGCCGCTTGTATTCTATGATAAAACAAAGTGAAATAAACAAAAGTTATTAACATTTCATGCTGCGTATTTCATAATATCAACATAAGGTGTTTGTCTCTCAACAACAGCAAATATTCTTGATAATAATTTATTTCGTATAATATTAATTGTGCTCATTTTATTCTTGCCTTCCTCTAATCTTCTGGTATAATACACTTTCATTTCCGGACTATGCTGAATAGCTGATTTTGCACATAAGTCAAATAAACTTTTAATCTTTTTATTTGCCAAATTACTTACTTTGGTTCTTCCTCTTATGCTTGTTCCTGATGCATTTGGAAATGGTGCAATGCCACAATAGGAAGCAAATTTTCTCCATGTTTTAAATCTGGTAAAACCATGAGTATAGGCAATTACAAAAAGAGCAGTTTGGGTTCCAATTCCTTTTATACCAGTAATCAATTTGAATTGATTACTAAGTTGCTCATCACTGCTAATTATCTCTTGTATTTCTATTTCCAGTACCTTAATTTGTTTTGATAAATGCTTAATGATTTTTTCTTGGGTATATAGTATTACTTCATTTTTATTTTTGACTAGTACTCGTTTTTGTTCATTTAAACTCGTTATATAACCAGCTCTTTGTTTTACTATACGATCTCTTAATGAAAGCAAGGTTTTTAGTGACCGTATCTGTTCTGTAGGCAATACGGTCAGTTCAATTTCATCCCTTAATCGATAGGCATACAGTGCTATTTTGGTGGCATCTACTTTATCATTTTTTCCTCTTGCAATCCCTAATGATCTTTTAATTTCAAGTCCAGGAATTAATGAGAAAGGAACTTCTTTATCTGTTAAATAAACAGATAGTTGATGTGAATACAATCCCGTATGCTCAAAAACAAATAGTATGTTTTCTTTCGAAAATGAACTGTTTTTGTATACCCATTTAAGCATCGTTACAAATCCTTTATTTGAGTTTTCAAATTGCTGATAAAATTGCGTACTGTGAATTCGAACATCAAAATTTAATTTACTAATGTCAATGCCAATAGTGTCTAATATTTTCATAATTTTGTATTTGTTATGGTTACTTTGACTAAAACCTTTATTAGGTAAGAAATGGTATTCTATTTGGTCCTTTGTAACCTGATTAGAAAGAATGGGGACTAATACAAGCGATAGATCTTTAAAGTCTGTGCGGCAAGAAAGTTCACCCCATTCTTTTTTAATATATTTATTAACAAAGTTATACTTATCAACAAAGAAAAAAAGCAGCAAAAAAAGAAATTCCATCATCATAATCATTATTCTTTTATATTGTTTTTCTTCTTTAAACATTATTTTGTAAATCTAAAGGCGGCAGGGAGCACCATTCATTATTCGTTAATCGAAATTCGATATTCAATTCTTTTTTTTGAATGTCGAACTCCGAACTCCGAACACCGATTAACGATTTATGATTTTTTATACATAACTTTAGAAAAATATTAAAAACCAAAACATGGAAAATTTCACCTCATACAACCCGACCAAATTACATTTTGGGAAAAATGTAACAGACAATTTAGGAAAGACAATTGCAAAATTTGGCAAAAGAGTTTTGCTGGTTTATGGTGGTGGATCAATAAAAAATAATGGTATTTATGATAAAATAATTTATCAACTGAAAAGTATTGATGCGGAAGTTTTTGAATATTCAGGAATAAAACCAAATCCGGTTTATGAAGATGTTGATGCAGCTGCAAAACTTGGCAAGGAAAATAATGTTGATGCTATTCTTGCTGTTGGTGGAGGAAGTGTTATTGATTCGGCAAAGATAATTTCGATTACAATTAATGTTAATTATTCCTCTTGGGATTTTTATAAAGGAAAAGCTGAACCAAAAACTTCAATTCCTTTGATTTCTGTTCTTACTCTTGCTGCAACAGGTTCTGAGATGAATCCCTTTGCTGTTCTACAAAATAACAAGACAAAGGAAAAATTTGGCTGGGGACATTATTTGCTTTTCAACAAACATTCGTTTCTCGACCCTGAATTTACTTTTTCTGTTCCTCGAAACCAAACTGCTTATGGAATTGTTGATCTGATTGCTCATTCTCTCGAAGCTTATTTTGGAGCCGGAGAAGCTACTTTATCCGACAGATTTATTTTTTCTATAATAAAGGAAGCAATTGAATATGGACCAAAACTTCTTGACAATCCGGGAAATTATGAGCTTAGGGCAAAAATCATGTATGCTGCTACAGCAGCTCTTAACGGATTAACATTTCTTGGTAAAGAATCAGGTGACTGGGGAGTACATTCTCTGGGACACGTGCTTTCACTTTTGTATGATATTCCGCATGGTGCTTCGCTTTCGATAGCTTATCCCGCATGGATGAAACACTTTTCTAATACTATCCCCGAAAGGATTATTGAATTAGGCAAAAATGTTTTTAATACTGATACTACAGAAAAAACCATTTCTGCTTTTGAGTCATTTTTCAAATTATTAGATTGCCCGATACTTTGTCAGGAAATAGGAATAACTGTAGACAAAAAACCTGAGATCATTAAAAATATGATAACTAATAATGTCTCTGGTGCTAATCTAAAAATGAATAAAGAAGATTGCAAAAAAATCGCGGAGTTGTTTTTTTAAATCAGTGAGACTTTAATTTTGTGAAGCAAAATTATTTAGTCGAACTGATCCCGAGCGTAGCCGAGGGATCTCCGGGGTTATACCTGCCTGCCGGCAGGCAGGTTCCCCACCGCTTGCGACGGGGAGCTTCATTAATATTTTATCAGACTATTCGTCTTCATTTTGTGCTTCTCTGTATTCTTTAAGAAGTTTTTCCTGAACATCATTTGGAACAGGAGTATACTCAGCAAATTTAATACTGTAAG
>Ga0222636_1000488_pt1 | contig 20446 bp, 19 predicted proteins | sample AntAcemetagen141_FD_179811 | JGI IMG/M metagenome (GOLD analysis project Ga0222636, IMG submission 179811) | Saline water microbial communities from Ace Lake, Antarctica - #141 | ecosystem: Environmental > Aquatic > Non-marine Saline and Alkaline > Saline | place: Antarctica: Ace Lake...
GCCTTGAAGCTTTGTTTGCATGTGGACAGAGAGGATCTTTATCATCGTATAAACGAGCGTAGTGTAAAGATGGCAGATAAGGGCCTCATCGAAGAGACCCAGGATCTTTTAAAACAAGGATACTCCCCGGACCTCAATTCGATGAAGGCTATCGGGTACAGGCATATGATCAGGTATTTACAAGGGGAATGGTCCTTAGAAGAAACGATTATTAGACTCAAAAGAGATACGCGAAGGTATGCCAAGAGGCAATTAACCTGGTTCAGGGCAGAGCCTGGCGTCATATGGGTTGATCCTAACGACTTAGATATGCTAATAAAAAAGATCAATCTATTTTTGTCTGAAAGCACTTGATCTTTTAGCTTTTATTTTCTATGCAAAGGTTTCGACCATTGACTGGAGGTAATCTGATGGAATCCATCAAGTTTAAGTTATTTTGCAGGGTGACCGTTGTTTCTTTATTGGCCACTCTCTTTCTTTTGGCCTGTTCATCAGGGCAGAGGGTCCAGGAAAGGGTGTTGAATACTCCGGAACATCATGCTTATAGCGGTTTCAAATTACTTAAAAAGGGCTATATTTTCGATGCCAAGAGAGAATTCAAGCTCGCTCTGCAACTCGATACTCAATATTCCAATGCACACTTAGGCCTGGGTCTGACTTACGGCAAGGAAATGAGGTTCAAGTTGGCTTTGGACTCAATGTGCAGCGCAAGAGACGATGCAAAGACAGACGAGGAGAAGGCACTCGCCTTTGTTGGATTTATGCGTCTTTATACAATGAGGGGAGAGGATGGCTGGTTAGATAAAGTAAAAGAGAGGTTTTATGACGCCTTGCATTACAAGAAAGACATGCCGGAGGCCTACTACTATATGGGTATTGCATACAAGAAGGCGAACCGCTTATACAGATCAGAAAATGCCTTCAAAAAGGTTCTGGAAATCAACAAAGGGCTTGTAGTTGAATCTAAGGAAGAGCTGAAGTCTTTGGGGAAGTCAGGACAATAAGGTCGTAACATCTCAATAAGTAGCGGTAATCCCGCTTTCGCGGGAATGACGAAATAGAGTAAGTATCTGTCATTCCCGCGAAAGCGGGAATCCAGAAAAATGGCGCAGTAGAGGATTTACCCCGATTTATTGAGAAGATACATAAGGTCTATTTCGTGGGGCAGGGCAGAAATATGATGGATAGGATTACCATTTTCTTTCTTGCAGGTTTTCTCTTTCTTGGTTTTCAGCTTTCACGGGCCGAAACAGGGGATAACCTGGAGAAAAATGAGCTTTTAGCAATAGGCACCGGTACTGTTGTTGGGGGGAATTCAGCCTCGGCAAAAAAAAAGGCTATTACCCAGGCCTTGATGAAAGGTGTGGAAGATTATATCGCTCATCTGCTTGGAAGCCAGGGCATAGTTAATAATTTTGAGAGAGTAACCGAGGAAATCATCCCTGGAGCTAAGGAAGAAATCGCGAATTTTCATATCCTGGCGGAACATCAGGTCAATGGCAAGTACAAGGTCCTAATAAAGCTCAGGGTCAATGAAGAAATCATAGGGGAAAAGCTCAGGTCTGCCGGGGTCATACTTACAGATCTCCCCCTCATCAAAGTGCTTTTCTTGGTTTCTGAAACCAGGGAAGGCGATATATCATACTGGTGGAAAGACGGAGAGAGCTTTCAGGATTTAAGCGCTGTTGAACTTACGATCCACAAGGTTTTCCAGGATAGAGGATTCAGCCCAATTAACCGGATTTCGAGTCCTCCTGATTTTGAACAACTTAGCAACTTAACATCTCCATACCTTACAAACGAAGATATTTTGCAGTGGGGAAGGCTTTTCTCCGCTGATGTGGTGATCTACGGTCAGAGCGAAATCATTAATAAGAAGGAGTTGTCGCTGACACTTAGGGCCTTAGACGTGCGTCAGGGCAGCCAGATTTGTCAGGAATCGAGAGTTGAACCGATTGAACAAGAGTTGATAAACACAGAACAAATTATCGAAACCCTCCAGGGGCCCGTGAACCGGGTTGCCGCAAAGCTGTGCCCGTGTATCATTCGGACTCTTGCCAGCGAGCATGGAGAAATCCACCAGTTAAAAATTACCTTAACAGGTACGAGCAGACCTAAACAGTTCTGGGTTTTCAGAGATTTTCTCAGGGGAGAGGTAATTGGAGTAAAATCGGTGATCCCATCAGAAATCAGGAGTAATTCCATATCGGCTACTGTGGAATTCCAGGGTGATGGGGAAAAGTTTATTAACCGGGTTCTAAAGCATGAAAATCTTCCCTATCCATTACATCTTGGTCAAGCAGAAGAAGGAAAGATCGTTTTTAGCCTTGAGTAAGGTCTGATCCAGAGAAGTGCCTAAAGCCCAAGTCAACCTTCCCTCCTTTGGCGAATTGACGGCTAAAGATAACGCACCTCGGCCAGTTGCCTGGGGATGGTCCGTTTAAATCGATATCTGGGGAAACCCATGGTTATGCTGGCATAGACCTCACGCCCCTTGGGCAGTTGTCCTCATTCATGGGCTCGAAAGTGGGACTGTGAAACAGCATCAGTGCAGGGCAATCCCTGAGGATCTCGTTGCTTTTGCCTTCCCTGTACCATCGGATATACCATTGGGTGCAATATATTTGCCTTAATCAACTTCTCTTGGCTCAGTTATAAGTCTAACACCATGAAATATTTGGGACATCCGATCCATAGATAACGTTCCGATTTTCTCAGATAAATCGCTTTTGTTCACGGTGAAAATCTGAGAAATGTTCACCACACTTTTTTTAGGTAAGTTGGCCTCACCTTTATTCAATGTAACATTACCGGGTGCATCGGATCTCTTAAGATTTGATGTCAACGTGCAGACTAATACCGTGTTGACACGGCTTCGATTGAAAAGATTGTTTTGAATGACAACATGGGGATGGCGATAACCGGGCTCAGAACCCGAGGGCTCATTGAATTCTATCCAAAACACATCACCTTGGTTGATTACCATTGATTTTTCACCATATTATAATGACGTGAGCGCATCTTGGACACTATTGGTTCAGGTTCAGGCAAGTCATCGTACGCTTGATTAAGTAATTGAAGTAGCTCGATATTTTCATGACGCTGTATGAATTCTTGAGCGGCCAATGCAAATAAACGACTTCTGGAAATATTTAAATCTTTTGCCAGAACGTTCATCTGTTCAAAAATTGGCTTTTCAATTGATATAGCTGTCTTAATATTCGCCATATTGTTATACCTCCATTAATTACCAAAAGTATAACCAATAGTATTCCCTATGTCAATATTATTTTCAGATTTTAGCACTCAACGAAAAGCTAAGCTGCCCCGATGCGGCGAAGCCGCTTTTCGGGATCTTAAATGACAGAAAAGATTACCGAAACATCAGTATCTATATTATGAAGAAATATACGGGCATGACGAACGGCAAGATAGGTCAGATCTTCAATGGTCTAACCTTTTCTGCAGTGGCAAAGGTGTATCATAGGATGTCAAAGGCAGTTGAGGAAAACAGGACGCTGAGGAAGAAGGTGGGTAAAATTATTTCTGCTTTGTCCTAATTCAAGGGCTGACCCCGTTCCTCGCTTTCAAAAAAGATGCTCATAAACCTATCCTGAACAGGCAATAGGGCAAAAAAAGATATTACAATAGACACTACGCCAGCAATAAACTCTCCAATAGGTATCTTTCTCTTACCTAACGCAGGTACATTTACTGAGGCTGCATCCTGTTGCCAATTATCACTTTCCCGATAATTTACCAAATACCCCAATGAACGTCCATTTGCATAAGCTGCGAAAACAGGAAACGTGCTTACTCCAAATAAATCCCATTTTGCCATACTTTATCCTCGATTGTTTTTAATTGATTATATAGTATTAATCTTAACCCTTGGCTAACGACGGCTGTCCAATGCACTGCAAGGTTGGCCACTACACAGGACGATACAACTTTTTATCAGTAGCTTTCATAGCCTCGAATTCTTCTTTTAAGATCATAATCAACTCGTTTTGGCCGATTCCACGTATTGATACCTGCTTCACGACAATATCATCCTTAAAGAAATCGCTCGCTGCCGATCCTTCAAAGTCAAAACCACGTCGGTTAAAGGCAAAAGTAATACCAGGCAGTTTTTGTATCCTCGCGGCCATATTGATGCATGATCCCACATAATCATTACCATCACCGACAGAGTACACAGTCCCTCTCGCCAAACCACAGCGCAATAAGATCGGAGGATCTACAACCTTCCCCTTGATTGACGTCAGGAATTTCTGTTTGTAGTCCTCGCAAATTTCAGTAGCCGAAATAATAACGTTCCTTCTCCTAACATCAGACATCACCGACGAATCCCACAGAACCAACAGCCCATCTCCCATAAACTTTACAAGAAAGGGTAGAGGACTCCAGAGTTCAACACCATCCTTGAGCTTCTTTTTCGTCGTTTCTGATTTAAGCCCCTTCATAAGCCATGTTAGAAACTCCCGCAAGAAAAGAGGAACCGCCAGATGAGGCTCAATTTGTTTGCAGAAATCTGTGAAGCCCTGTAGATCGAATATCGCAGCTATTGCATCTGTTGCTGTAGATGCTTTAGTCAACTCTCCAAGACCAAGCAAAGATGAATTGAAGGAGTCGTAGACCTCCTTATTCAATAACCTTTTCCTATTGCCTTTAGATCCAACCATGACATGGTCTGACTCTGATGGTTTGAATGTTGGCATAATTCCTCCTAGTGGCTAACGGGCAGCGCAACCGGACGTGTCAACGTTCCGGTTCGCGCTGTGGTTAGGGCGTTCACTTCCTTTGTTCTTCCTTGAACTGACGGAGCAAATCACCGTGTGGGAGTACTTCCAAATCGCCTAAATCCACTCTGCCAGGAAGAACGCGCCATTGCCCCCCACTGAGTAGTGCAGAACCTGGCTCCTGAATCGCACCCGTCTCAATAACGAACTCTTGCGATCGCCCGTCGCTCGTTTCAATCTTGAGGCGAAGCTTCTCGATTCTCAGAGGTTTGACGTTTCGCAGTTCCGCTGGCCATTCGAAGAACATCCAGCCGCGTAGTGATTCTCCGGGTGGCACAGAGGAGGCTCTAGCCGCACTATCGAAACTGGTCTCGGTGAAGTCCAGACGCACTGAGTCTCTGAGATCGCCATCCCGAACCCAGAACAAGTCAGCGAGATTCAATGGTTGGAGGTTTTCGAGCCGCACCCACTTGCCTTCCAGAGCAGCGTCCAAGGTATAGTCATGAAGGCGTACGGGCCTACCCGTTTTATTGGTCAGCTCCATCACAACGGCATAGCCCACGGGTGCCAACTTTTGCCCAAGGGATGAGTCGTAGCGGTATACTAAAGGTCCGGGATACTGAATAACGAGCGACGTGTGATAGCGGACATGAAAGAAATCCGCCTCGCTCTTCTCATTCGAGGAGTTGATGATGACGTCCCGGCCCGCTTGATAAACCGTCGAATGTGGAGAGGCAACCACAGCGCTGGAAAGTTGTGACCTAGCTTCCTCTGATGGGGTTGATGGCTTCCGCGGAGCCAGTATCAGAGTTATCACGAAAACCACACTTGCGATAAGCCATAACACCGCCACCAAGGAAACCCATCGCGGGTAGCGATCCAAAAGCGGTATCAACGCGGTCGCGAATTCCAATAGACGTCGCATTGCAGAATGATACTCCCTTCGACGATTTGAAGCCCTAACGACGAATTAACCGGCTTTTGTCCGGTTAAATGACTGGTTAGGAAAGGAGACAATAGATGATTGAAGCAAATATGGACTCAATTTCGACTTCATTACCATTGAGCAATAGTTTTTTCCTCTTTGCTTTTTGTAATTATTACAACCTCCAGGTTATGGATGCTGAAGTAAACAAAGATCGTGGCATATTCCGGTTAGAATGTCGAATTAAAGGCACTAAGGGAAACATTAAAAAGTATTATAGAAAACGTGCATTCAGGGAATATTACGAAGTTGAGATTAACAAGCTCATCCAAACAGGTCCAATGGCACCACCCACACCTCCGGTTTAGGAGCCGATGTCTCTTTCGGTTTGTCGTGGGCAGGCTTGAAGCCTTTATATTTAGTCTGAATGTACTCAAGCAAGCGGCCATCAAAAGTTTCGCGAGAAATTGGACCATTGTTATGGTAGTCGGACAATAAGTTAAAAGTGAAGACGATATGAATCGGTCGGCTATATTTTGTTAACCTTCCGTCTTCAGGCATCGGCCAAGAAACTTCGATGGTTGTTTTATGCTCTCCAATCATGTCGATTTCACTTTTTAAGGGAAAAATGGGGGACAGAAGCCCTTTGAAATATTCAATATGCCTTGCATTTTCAATGTGTTCTTGTTCGGTCATTTTTACCTCCTTCATTGGGGGTTAAGGCAGCACAATGAAAATTGTCCGTGGTTATTCTACTGATTCAGAAATCCAGGTTGGGTTTTATGGAGATCTTCATCAAGTATACCATCAATACTATGAGATGGTAGAAGGACGCGAACTCGCTCAGAGGCGGATTTTAAAAGTGCCTCGAATTCGACAAAACCAGTTTCCAGAACTTTGTATGAATTGCAAACAAAGACATATGTGCTCTTTGATTTGTTGTGAAAAACGAAACGCTGGAGCCACCCATAATTTGGCTCCGCAAATGTCCGAGAAAGTATAACCGTATGAAGACTATGTTTTTTCATTTTTTAAGTTCCTAACCAGTGATTGAGCAGTTTCTGTGTAACCTTCCTAATAAAAAAATTATTGACAATAAAAATGGCCTATTTTATAATTTATCTAACTGCATAACTCCATAAATTGAGTGTTATAGAGTTAACGGTATAACTCAAATGAAAGAGATCCCTGCTGAAATAAGAGTGCTTTATGATGCACTGCTGGTTCAAAAAAAGATCCCGGAAAAGTCGCGCTTCTATTATATGAAATAGTTACGTTACCCCCTTATTTCATAAATAAAATGGCAAAGTAAGCTTAAAAACTACCAAAACAATTGTGTAGGCCTGACACCCGTTCTTTTATTTAATGCCTTGGTTGCTTCGGAAGCTGTGCACCATGCCATACCGCAACTATCCAAACAATATCGCCTTTAATTTTATAAAAAAAACGGTATGGCGATATAATCACCTCCCGGTAGGGAAGTTCTGGAAATTCTGGTATGATTCTTCCAGACTCAGGAAAGTCCTCAAGCCTTCGCAAAACTGTTTCGGAATGCTCTCGAAAACTGGTTGCTGCAGAAGGTTTATCCCGCCGAATATATGCGAGAGCAGACAGAAACTGGGATCTGGCAGGAGGCGTAAAGCGGACTTTCACGATGGCTCCTGGGATAGGATTAAATCGGCTTCAGCAAGAACAGTATCAAGATCATAACCCTCTCCTATTTCTATTTCCCTATCTCCCTTAGCCAAAAGCCGAAGGAGCTCTTTATCGTGTTCAGATTTTTCATACGCCTCGACACCGATTATGACGGCAGCTGCCCGACCTCTTTGTGTAATGATAATGGGTTCCTTGTTGTCTCGTAATTTTTTCAGGACCTTGGCAGCGTCCTGCCTCAAATCGCTTATCGGAAGGATATTCATAAGTTTTCCCATTGTGTACCTCCTATTGTATTTTTACATGTACAACCAATTGAGGTATAAAGCAAGCGTTTACTTGAATAATATAGGGGTCAAATCTACTCTTGACCCTTGCCCTATTCAAACTTCATGGCTCTATTCTTTTTCTTTATTATTTCGATCTTTATCATCTCAGGTTTTAATCCTCTATTAACACGGCAGAATGTGCATCAAGGGTCAAGAGTAGATTTGACCCCTTTTTTCAGCGTCGCTTGGAACCGCTTCTTTCTTGGTCCTCCATCACCGTCCATCAAGAAATTCTGACCGTTTAGGCGAACCAGGTAGGTTGTCATTTCATTCTCCTTGCTGCACGCTCAGCATCACAGGGCGATACCCATTTATTATCGAAAGCTGATACGGGATCGAGGGAGTTGGGGGTTTATCATGAAGATTTTCGCTCCCAACAGAAAAATACCTCCTGTCAGGAGCTGGTAGGACTGAGTTTGAGGTGATACTCCATAGGGAACTCTATGTAATAGGTGCAAGGCGTAAGGCGCAAGGTTCAGAGGTCACAGTTCAGAGTTCAGAGTTCAGAGTGAAGAGGTTGATGGCGAAGAATATTATTGAAGATTAAGGTAAAGTCAAGGAAAATCGCTCCTATTGACTTTTTAAGTGCGGGAGGCCATCATGCGTGTAGAATAAAATCAAGCACACAATCGTTAAATGCCTTGTGGTTTTCAATCATCACCATATGCCCCGCATCAGGTACTATTTCAAGTCTGCTTCCCTCGATAGATTCATTCAGTTTTTTGGAAAGGGCAGGGGGCGTTAGTTTATCCTCCTCACCGCAGAGGATGAGGCATGGGAGTTTGATTGCTCCCACCTCGTTTCGCACGTCAAACCGGTTGCATGCCAAGAAATCGCCATAAACCACGCTTGATCCTGCCTCTTTCATCAATTTAACGCCCTCTTTTATCAGCAGGCTGTCTGCGCCGGATGCGTATGCGAATCCTATGAGCGTGTCGACGGTTTTTTCGAAATTTTGCTGCAGGCCTTCCAAGAACATGGGCGCTACCTGGAGCCGGGGACCTGTGCCTACTAAAATGATCCCCTTTATTAAGTCAGGTTCCAACAGGGCTGCCCTCTGGACAATGGCACCGCCCATGGAATGGCCCATTAAGAAGGGCGGTTCACTAAAAATGCCTCTTAGGCTTTCAATCAGCCATTCTGTATACCCGTCCAAGTCGGACTTGGCTTTACCGATGCTCTCCCCGTAGCCTGGCAGGTCTAAGGCCAGGGTGTTGAGAGACCCCTTCAATCCCGCTGAAGACGGGATCTTCGATAGTCGGATCTGATTCTGCCAGACCTGGGAATGTCCCCCAGCCCCATGGATCATGACAAGGGTCGATCGGTCCTCTCTGAAATCTGCTGAACCGGCTTTAAACCCGATTCCCATATCCTTCAGTGCTTGTGTAATCATTGCTGATACTCCTAAGCCGGATAAGCCGGAACAGAAAAGGTCTCACGCAAAGGCGCAAAGACGCGAAGGTTTTTTATCAATCCAAAATCCAAAATCCAAAATTGTGTCTGAATCACGCCTTGGCGTTATTCAGACACTAGCTCCACCTTATCAGCGCACTGCCCCAGGTCAGCCCGCCGCCAAAGACCGGAAGACAGACCAGATCATTCTTCTTGATACTCCCGTCTCTAACCGCCTCATCAAGGGCAATGGCACAGGAGGCAGAAGAGATATTGCCATATTTGTGAAGTGTAACATAGAACTTGTCCATGGAGAGCTTCAGGGTTTTGGCCATGGCCTGGAACATCCGCAGGTTTGCCTGGTGTGGGATAAACCAGTCGATCTCCTCCACCGCTACGTTGTTAAAGCTGGCAGCTTCCTTGATGGAATCGACAAAATGTCTTACCGCCACTCTGAAACTGGCATTGGCTTCAATCAGTTGCAGGACATGAAGCTTCTTGTCCACACTTTCATGTGATATCGGCGTGGTCTTAGAACCACCTCCAGGCATCAACAGATCCTGGCCGTTGACACCATCCGTATGTAGATGGGTGGACAAAATCTCCGGACCGTTCCGACCCAAGGCCAATACGGCGGCGCCTGCGCCATCCCCCCACAGTATGCAGGAGTTTCGATCGGTCCAGTCGAGGGTGCGGGTCATGACTTCTGAAGCCACCACAAGGATGAGCTTAGCAGCCCCGGTCCTTAGATATTGTTCCGCCACGTTAAGCGCAAAAATAAAACCGGAACAGGCGGCGGATATGTCAAACGTGACGGCTTGGGGGGCATCCAATTTGGCCTGAAGCCAGTTGGCAGCGGAAGGGCAGCAGGTGTCAGGGGTAATGGTGGCCACGATAATAAGATCAAGGTCTTTCGCTTTTATCCCGGCCATATCAAAGGACTTGAGTGCCGCTTCATAACCGAGATCCGAGGTGGTGACCTCCGGGTCTGCTATCCTTCGTTCTCTGACACCGGTCCTCTGGACAACCCATTCATCGGTAGTGTCCAGACCCATTTTCTGTAAATCAAAATTGGACAGGACCTTTGGTGGCACAAAAGAACCTGTCCCCAAAATCCTTACTGGTTTCATTTCTTAGTCCTTCTCCACACTGATACCCAATTCCTTTTCCTTTTTCGCAATTGCCAGACGGGTCTTGATAACGGTATCCGGTATGAGGCTTATGGAATCGATTCCGCATTCAACTAAAAATTCCGCAAAATCGGGAAAATCGCTGGGGCCCTGCCCGCAGATCCCGATCTTCTTTCCCTTTTCTTTGGCAACCTCGATCACCTGTACAATTAATCTCTTTACTGCATCGTTTCTCTCATCATAGATATGGGCAACGAGAGAGGAATCCCGGTCGAGACCGAGGGCCAACTGGGTCAGGTCATTGGAACCGATCGAAAACCCATCGAATATCTCCGCGAACTGATCTGCGCAGATCACATTGCTGGGGATTTCGCACATGACATATATCTCGAGATCATCCTCTCCCTGGACAAGACCGAACTTTTTCATGAGCTCGATGACCTTCTTTCCCTCTTCCGCGGTCCTGCAAAATGGAATCATGGCCTTTATGTTTGTAAGCCCCATTTCACTGCGGGCCTTGTGGAGGGCTATACACTCCATCTCAAAGGCCGGCATAAAATCCTTATCATAATAACGGGAGGCCCCCCTCCATCCGATCATGGGATTGCTCTCTTTAGGTTCGTACAGGTACCCGCCGAGGAGGTTCTCATACTCATTGGTCTTGAAATCAGACATCCGGACAATGACGTCATTGGGGTAAAACGCTGCGGCGATACGGCCAACTCCTTCTGAAAGTTTGTCAATAAAAAACTGTTTCTTGTTCCGGTAAACCGCCGTGATTTCGTCTATCTTGTAAACAACACCTGCGATTTTTTGATCAGTCTTGGCCTTTTCCCTCAGCTTGTCATAATCCAGCAGGGCAAGGGGATGTATGCCGATGTGTGAGTTGATAATGAACTCTTCCCTGGCCAGGCCCACGCCTTCATTTGGGATCATCGCCTGGGAAAAGGCCTTTTCCGGCATCCCTACGTTCATCATTATCTTGGTTTGCGTCCGGGGAATGTCCTCTAAATTGAACTCCTGCACCTCATACTCCAGCATACCTTCATAAACATGACCTGTCTCTCCCTCACAGCATGAGACAGTGATCTCCTGCCCCGCCTCGATTATTTCATCACCATTCCCCGTGCCTATAACACATGGAATGCCGAGCTCTCGGGAAATGATAGCCGCATGACAGGTACGTCCCCCCTTATTGGTGACGATTGCCGATGCGATCTTCATGATAGGTTCCCAGTCAGGATCGGTCATGCTGGTCACCAGGACCTGTTCAGGCTGGAATTTATCCATCTCTAAAGTTGATTGGATTACATTGGCTATCCCCTGACCAACCTTGCTGCCCACTGCTATTCCGCTGACAAGGAGCTCCCCTGTCTCGAGAAGTCGGTAGTTCTCGTAGGTGTTTGTGTCTCTCTGAGAGTGAATGGTCTCGGGTCTTGCCTGAACAATATAGAGATCTCCTGTCCCCACATTGACACCATCCCCATCCTTGGCCCATTCAATATCCATCGGCTTGAAAGATCCGGCCTCATCGCTGTAGTGCTCTTCAATAATGCACGCCCATTCCGCTAATTTCAGGATCTCATCATCATCTAAGACGTACCGATGCCTTTCATCTAAGGTGGTAGGGACATTCTTGACCGTGGCGTCATCTTCTATGGAGTAGACCATTTTGATATCCCGGTCTCCCGCCTTGCGGCCGATAATGGCCCGTTTACCCATCTTGAGGGTAGGCTTAAACACATAGAACTCATCAGGATTGACAGCGCCTTGAACGACATTCTCACCTAAGCCATAGGCAGCGGTGATGAAAGCCGCATCCCTAAAACCGGTTTCCGTGTCGATAGAAAACATGACCCCCGAATAGGCTGAATCGCTCCTCACCATCTTTTGGACTGCAATGGAGAGGGAAACCTCAAACTGGCCAAAGCCTTTGTCGTGACGGTAAGAAATGGCGCGGTTGGTAAATAGGCTGGCAAAACACTTCCTGCAGGCGTCTATCACACTTCTTCTCCCACGAATATTCAAGAAGGTATCCTGTTGACCCGCAAAGGAGGCATCCGGGAGGTCTTCGGCTGTGGCCGATGAGCGGATCGCCACATCCACATTGTTAAGACTATGATTAGCGCTTCCTTTCTGGGTGAACTCCGCCCCTAATTTGTCGTAGGCGGTGTAGATTGCCTGGGTCAGATCAGGAGGGATTTCTGCATGTGTGATGATTTCCCTGACCTCTCTACCCTTAGCCATGAGGTTGTAGAGGTCATGAGTATCCAGACCTTTGAGGACTTTCTTGATCTCCTCTTCGATCCCGGCATATTTCAGGAAGTAGCGGTAGGCATAGGCAGTAATGGCAAAACCGTTGGGTACTTTTATCCCTTTGCTCACAAGTTTTTGATACATCTCTCCAAGAGAAGCGTTTTTCCCGCCGACTAAAGGAACATCGTCTATGCCAACTTCAGCAAACCAGAGAATGAATTTCTTCTTGCTGTCTCCTGCCATTTTCCTCCTCCTCTTTTCTGAGCGCTGCTTGGTTGTCAGTGCCAAACCTCTTTTTTTTAGCTTTAAAATTGATGGTTTCGTAAAAAGTCTCCAAGGCCGTCACCCCCGCGAAGCTTGTCCTCGACCTGATCGGGGAGCGGGAGTCCACAAGTGATTGAGTTTCCTGGATTCCCGCTTTCGCGGGAATGACGAAAACGGGTGTGTCCTGGCTTTTTACGAGTTTGTCAAAATTTAGCACTATATTGTATTTGTTGTCAATTGACAAAATTTATTCTACAAAGATGGGGGTACGGGCCTTTGGATTGATGATTGAATATTGAAGATTGTTGGAGCACAGCGGAAATCCCGCCTTGGCCAGATTTAGGGCGGGGATGATTGTTGATTGAAGGGCTAAGGGCGCTAAGTTACGGGTTGAAAGTCCAAAGTCACTGGTCATTCAGTTAGCTGTGATCCAGGTGTTTTTTCAATAATCAATAGTCAATAGTCAATGGCAAGGGGTTACGAGTTGCGGGTTGACAGTCCAAAGTTCCTGGTCATTCGGTTAGCTGTGATTCAGGTGTTTTTTCAATCGTCAATAGTCAATTCCAAGATCAAGAATTGAAGGTGCAAGGCGGAAGGCATAAGGCGTAAGGAACTCAACGAGCATCCAGAATCAAGTATCCAGTATCAAGTATCCAGTATCCAGAAAATGGGGTGATTTCAATGACTGATAAAACTCCGGGGCGTTCCATTTACTTGGATCACAATGCCACAACTCATATTGACCCGGTGGCTGTGGAGGCGATGATGCCTTATTTGAAGGGAGAATTCGGGAACCCGTCCAGCGGGTATCTTTTAGGCAAGAGGGCAAAAGAGGGGGTTGAACAGGCCAGGGGGGAGGTGGCCGCACTTCTTGGTTGTCAACTCGGTGAGATAATATTCACATCCGGTGGGAGCGAGTCAAATAATATGGTACTGAAGGGACTCGTTAATTTTGCAGATCCCCAGAGATTCCACGTTATTACCTCTGCAATAGAGCATCCCGCCATCTTGAACCCGGCCCTGTATCTCATGGAACTGGGCGCTAAGGTCACAATACTCCCTGTGGATCATCTTGGACAGGTGGACCCGGAGGATGTGAGAAAGGCAATTTCATCCCGGACTACCCTGATCACTCTAATGCTTGCCAATAACGAGACCGGCGCCCTCCAGCCGATAAGAGAAGTTTCTCAGATCGCAAGAGATCACAACGTCCTTTTTCATACGGATGCTGCCCAGGCAGTGGGTAAGATCGAAGTGGATATAAACGATCTTGGGGTGGATTTCTTGAGCGTGGCTGGTCACAAGCTTTACGGACCCAAGGGTGTTGGAGTCCTGTATATGCGGAACGGCTGCTCGCTCACTCCCCTTATTCATGGGGCCGCGCAAGAAAATGGCATGCGTGCAGGCACAGAAAATATTGTCCTGGTCGCAGGACTCGGTGCAGCATGCAGGGTTGCAAAAGAGAGGTTCGAAGAGGATTTTAAGCGGAACTGTCTTTTGAGAAACCGTCTGCAGGAGCTGTTGTTTGAGGGGATTAACGGGCTGGTCTTGAACGGTCATGGAGAAAAACGACTTCCCAATACCCTGAATGTCTCGGTCCCCGGTCTGGAGGGGGGGAAGATCCTTGATGGTCTCCCAAAAATAATGGCCTCTACCGGGGCCGCATGCCATGATCGGACAGTCAAGCTTTCTCATGTGCTTTCGGCCATGTCGGTGCCCCCGGAAATCGGGATGGGAGCCCTCAGGCTGACCTTAGGAAGAAGTAATACCATGGAGCAGATTGAAGAGGCAGCCCGGCTTATTATTGAGCGAGTGAAAAGGATGCGCGGCGGGAAGTGATCTAAAGTGACTAAAGTGCCTAAAGTGAGCTAAAGTTAAAGGCCTTTCAAGTTTGATGGAGTCGTAAGAGCACTCTTGTTTCGCGCAAAGGCGTATGGGACGCCAAGACAAAAGGAATAATGTCAATATATTACCTCTGCGTTCTCTGAGGGCTCTGTGAGAAATCTGATTTTTTGTCAAAATGAATGATCAAACACCTTCATGTCTCAGGGTAGCAGTATCTGTTCCTGTACGCGGGACCTTTTTCTATGCAACTCCCGAGGATCTTGCGCCGATGGTACGGGTTGGATGCCGGGTTCTGGTACCGTTCAGCAACCGCAAGGTTACGGGTTATGTTTTAGAAGAAATTTTTGATGTGCCAGAACGGGATCTGAGGGAAATAGTTGATATTCTGGACATTGAGCCTCTCTTCCTGGAGCAGATGGTTCCATTTTTTGAATGGATAGCCGATTATTATATCCATCCCGTTGGTATGGTCATCCGATCTGCTCTGCCGGAAGAGAATTTCAAGACTGCACGCCTGACAAAAAAGGGATTAGAGGTGCTCCACGGCCGTCTTTTCCATTCTGAAGAGACAGAACTCCTCTCCTGGATAAAGGATAATCGAGATAAGAGGCTCCCCTGGCCCCTTAAGAAGATCTATCCCCTCCAGGAGAGGGGATGGTTATCCATCGAAAGCCGGACAAAAAAAGGGGTGAGCAATGAATCGTATGCGCTGAAGTTTATCAGACCAAAAAAAGGTCTTGATCTCGCGGCAGCCCTTGCAAAGAGAGGGAAGGCGTCAAAAGCCAAGAATGAGGTCGAATTTCTGAAAGTGATCTTCGAGTCCGGGGCCATTCTGTCAAAGGAGCTGAAGTCTAAATTCACCAACGGCCCTTATCTTGTAAATAAGTGGGTCAACAAGGGGGTCCTTGAAAATCAAACCGTGCCGGTCCACAATCCTAAAGGTGCTGCAAATATCCTTCCTCCTCCTGCGCCTCATGTCCTTCATGAACACCAGCGTCAGGCCTTGAACCAGGTCAGGAACCATCTTGACAAGGCTGTTTTTTCCTCTTGTCTGCTCTATGGGATAACAGGCAGCGGCAAGACAGAGGTATATTACCGGGCAGTGGAACACGCCATAAAATCTGGCCGACGAGCAATATTGATAGCCCCAGAGATATCCTTAGCAGTGTATTTAGAGGGTGTTTTCCGATCACGGTTAGGAGACCGGATCGCAGTTTATCATAGTGGGCTTAGCACCAGTGAGAGGTGTCGCCAGTGGATGAGGATGGCAAGGGGAGAAGTGGACCTGGTCATCGGAGCCCGTTCAGCCCTCTTCGCTCCTCTGCCTGAATTGGGGTTGATTATTGTAGACGAGGAGCATGATTCGGCTTATGTCCAGGAGGAGAGTAGGGGCGGCCCACACTATCAGGCGAGAGACGCGGCCGTTGTAAGGGCTAAGATTGAAAAGGCCGTAGTGATTTTAGGCTCCGGAACCCCCTCTGTTCAATCATTTCAGAACAGTATAACGGGGAGATACCACCTGCTTCTCATGCCGGATCGGGTAGAAAAGCGACCACTGCCAAAGGTGGAAATCGTGGATATGAAGGGGCATAAAAACGCCTACGGCAAAGAGATGATGATAAGCCCAAAGCTCAGGAAGGCGCTTGATGAAAACCTGATAACGGGAAGTCAGTCCATCCTCTTCCTGAACCGAAGAGGCTTTCACCGTCTCTATCTCTGTCGAGCATGTGGTCAGTCCATATCTTGCCCCAACTGCGATGTGGCGCTCACCTTTCACCTTAATGAAGACCGTCTTATCTGCCACTACTGCGGTTTCAATTCCGGGACAAAGGTTAAGTGCTCATCCTGTGGAGGAGGCAATTTGAAGCCCTACGGGTTTGGGACCGAAAAGTTGGAGCATGAGATGAATGCGCTTTTCCCTGCAGCACGGATATCCAGGATGGATGCGGATTCTACCCGCAAGAAGGGGGCGGCTCTTCAGATTTTAAAGAAGTTCGGCAGGCACGAAACGGATATACTCGTGGGCACCCAGATGATCACAAAGGGCTATGATTTCCCACATGTTACATTAGTGGGTGTTATTTCTGCCGATCTGTCCTTGAGTTTTCCGGACTTCAGAGCGGGGGAAAGGACCTTCCAGCTCCTGTCCCAAGTTGCCGGGAGGGCAGGGAGGGGGGATCAGAAGGGAAGGGTGATTATTCAGACCTTCAATCCTGATCATTATGTGATTCGTGCTGCCATGACGCACGATTTCCAGTCATTCTTTGATACAGAAAAGGGGCTTAGAGAACAGTTAGGCTATCCCCCTTTTTCCAATCTGGCATGTCTGCGGCTTCAGGGGAGTAGCAAGAAAATGACCGAGGAAGCAGTCTATCAGTTGAGTGAGGATTTGAGGGCGATCTTGCGAAGATGGCCCAAGAGGGGCAAAGAAATCCAGGTGTTAGGCCCGGTTGAGGCGCCCATGTCGCGTCTTAAGGGGAAACATAGGTGGCAGCTGTTAGTGAAGAGCAGGAGTGTGTCGCTCTTGAGGCATCTCTTAGTAGAAGTTGAGAAATCCTCCATGAAGGCGCTCAAATCAAGAGACGTTCATCTTGTCTCGGATGTGGACCCGTATAATATGCTTTAAGCGTAGCTGAATATAAATAGTGCCTGAACGAAAACTGTCTTTTTCGCCCATATCTGCGTCAGACTCAAATTTTAATCCTCGAAATACTCAATGTATTCCTGCGGTTAAAATTTTCGCCTTCCTTGATCTGAACAAAAAATCCTAATTTTCATTCGGACACTAAATACAAAATTTCACTGAAAAATCACCGGGAATCAACAGCAGACCCCGCATGTGCCTTGCGTTTGTCTTGACAGCTACGGGACAGCAGGATATAAACTAACTACATGTTAGTATCTGTTGGTTAGTAGCTAAAAGTTAGTTTTAGCGGAGGTGGGCATGAAGGATAAACTCTTTGAGTTTGAGACTGTAATCAAAGACACGGTCAACCTGTGCAATATGGACAAAGAAAAAAAGGCCATTATGAACCTTGTCTTAGACGGGAAGAAAATCCTGCTCTTCGGTAGAAGAAACACCGGCAAAACATCCCTTGTGGAATCCTTCGTGATTCCTCAGTGGCTTAAGAAAAACAAATCAGGCCTTTATGTGCAGGTTGACCTCTATGGCGTGCGCAGCCTCACCCATATTTCTCAACGGATCGCACTGGGGTTTTCTGAGGGTTTCAGCCGGGCCTTCAAAGCAAAGAGCGCTTTCCAGTCTCTTATTAAGTTGATTGCCTCTTTACGTCCGCGAATGACCCTGGACAATGATGGCATATCCCGGATTGAGCTTTCGACCTCGGAAGGGAAACCGCCTCACTTTAAAGATATTTTCCAGAAGATAAACGAAATACACCTCAATGATATCCCTGCCCTTATTGTTATGGATGAATTCCAGGACATTGCTGGTATTGATGAGGCCGAGGGTTTGCTGAGGGATTCCTTGCAACGGCTTGCTGCCACTATTCCGGTCATTATCTTGGGTTCCAAAAAGCATCTCCTGTCAAAAGTTTTTTCCGTACCAAAGGCTCCCCTTTACAATTGGGGCGAATCTGTTGAGATTACCCCCATCGAATATCTCGAATATACCGCATTTATGAAAGAGCGTGGCCTCAACATTGATCTTGATGTTTCGACTTATCTCCAGGACTGTATGAAACGAATTCCTGAGCCCATCAACATTGTATGTTATAATCTCCTCAAAAAGGCTGGCGTTAAGAAGGTATCGCTGAAAATGGTCGATGGGAATATCAATGAAATCGTACAGAACCGGCGGGGCCGACCTCAGGAATTTTTATCAACTTTAACATACAGTCAAGCTCGCTTTCTTGAGGTTCTGGGCAAGCATGGGGTGATAAAAAAGATAACCGCGAAACAGGTCCAGCGGGAAGCCAGACTTACCAGTCCCGGCATTTTAAAGATTGTTGTCCGCTTTGAAGATATGGGCATTATCTATAAGGGTGATAAGGGATATGAGATTGCCGATCCGTTTCTTGAGCTTCATCTCAGGCGGTATGGGATATAGGGTTCGATATTTGATCTAAGAAATAGCTCATTTTTTTGAGAAGGGCATGGGTGTCAAGCCGACACATTTCACAGATCTCAATATTCATGCAAATTTTGTAAATTTTGAAACAAGACATAACCAGGTCTAAACTTCTGAAATGCAGGTTGCTTTATTGTCAACTGTGTGGGTGACACCCATGCCTCCATTGAAATCAGCATTCAACAGGTGAATATGCCTGAAAGAATGAAGATAATAATTGAATGGACAGGTCAATGCACTGGCAGTTAAGATCGTGGGTAGGGGACGGCCTCGACATGGGGAATCTGTCCTATGTCAAGGGCTGACCCCGATTCATGTTTTCCTTCGGATTTCATGTTTGAATTGTCTAAAGTAGAATTTGAGGATTGGAGGTCACAATTTGTGACCTCCAATAGTGACAAAATGGGCTTAAGATATAAACCGATGGCTTTCACGGAACAAGGCGTGGCCATGCTCTCAAGTGTCTTGAAAAGTGAACGTGCGATTGAAGTCAATATAGCCATCATGCGTGCTTTTGTACGGTTTCGCCAGATGTTAGCTTCTAACGAAGATCTCGCTCGTAAATTGGAAGACATGGAAAAGAAATATGATGAGCAATTCAAGGTTGTCTTTGATGCCATCAGGGCCTTGATGACGCCACCTGAAAAACCACGAAAGAAGATCGGTTTTGAAGTAAAACAAGGGCGTGCCAAATATGCCAAACGAGCGAAGACTAAAAGATAAAACATCCTGAATATCCATGCCTGCCCCGCGTATGGCGGGGTTAATCTTGTCAAAAAAAGTTCTTTAAGGAGGATTAGAATGGTCCACGGTTACCCGAAAACCCCGGTACTCTGAACAAATTTGGAGAGCGGAGTTTTGTATTTTGTGGCTATAGGAAATGTTTTTGGTTAAACGATATGGGGTTCAAAGTGGGAAGAAATATAACGGGTCATTAACGAAAATTACACAAAACAGCACAAAATATCAAATACTTAAATGAGTTATTTACTTAATGATGGACGTCGGAGCGGCCGACAAGGCTGCAATCCAGCTGGTGAAAGTCCAGCCGTATCAGTTGCTCGTATCGGATACGTAGTGATGCCACATCCCGGGGCAGGTAACCAACCGGGCTATGCGTGGTGTAAACGGCCCGGCCGCCCTGAGGCTAAATTTCAGCGGTGGGTGCAACCTGGGGGTCTAGCGAGCGTGGGAGCCTGAACATTAGAGAATGACTGCAGCCCCGAGAACATTAACCTGGTTGAAGTTGCATTACCGGGACAGTTTCAGTGTGCCGAACCTGTGACGTCTGAGGTGAGGCCGTTGTCTTCTGGGAAGAAGCGAGCAAGAGCACCAGGAGGACACTGCGGGGTAGGGGTCCAAGCGCCTACGCAAGGATTGCAGAGATAATGTCGGGAAGGGCCATCTTCCAGCAGGGATTGGTGACAACCTGCAAAGACCTGTTGTAAGAGTTAAGTCGAAGACGGCGGGAGGAATTTGGTTTGGCGCATGAGCCAGTATGAGCGATGAAGGGTGGGTAACGCCATCTGACGTGGTGTTAAACATCACGCCGCAAGAGGTAACACCCGATGCGGGCAAAGAGGCTCTCGGCGCATGGCGGTGTTGGAGGGAAACCAGCGCAGGATACAAGGCCTGGATAAGCTGGGCAACGAAAATTCCAGCACGAGCCAAACAGTAAACCTATGTGGTGAGTGGTGTATGTGTGCCAGCACTTAAGCTTCCGCCATATAGGGAAGGCTGTTTGAGGAAATGCCATGGTCGCCAACCGGACTCGGGAAATCCGACCGTCCGGGATGAAACGGGGGGCTTGCGGAAACGTG
>Ga0222636_1000490_pt1 | contig 20432 bp, 23 predicted proteins | sample AntAcemetagen141_FD_179811 | JGI IMG/M metagenome (GOLD analysis project Ga0222636, IMG submission 179811) | Saline water microbial communities from Ace Lake, Antarctica - #141 | ecosystem: Environmental > Aquatic > Non-marine Saline and Alkaline > Saline | place: Antarctica: Ace Lake...
CACCCCACCCAACATCATCGCCCGCTATCCGTAAGTTTCCTGACCCAGAATTATAACCCTGTATATCAACTAAATATTCAGTGGCAGTTACTAATGTGCCGGACATAGATAAAGAGTTCCATGCCGAGTCGGGTTCTAAGTTCGTGACAGTAATGGTTGATGACGACGACAATAAATCACTCGTTGCAACTGTTGCATCTTTTTCATAGCAATGGACAACCGCCTGGTTTGTCCCTGTGTTCTCTGTTACCCAGCAATATAAGTCGGCACTTGTAATTGTTCCCGCTCCGGGGGTTTCTGTGTTCATTGCCCACAAAGCATAATGCCTGTAGTTCGTTATGGTTTGGCTTGACGCTCCCATTGTTTCCCTACCAAAAGATGGATCAAGAGTAACTGGATAAGTGGCGTTCGCCATCCAGGCCGAATCAGCCCCAACCCACATCATCCCCCTGTCAGCGTCAATTTCTATTTCTCCCCAGACGGTATCACCATCATTGTCCCAAACCTTTGGCCTATAAATATGAAATGCTTTCCCGGAACCATATATATTGTAAGTGGTATCAGCCCCCCTTATTTCAGTCTCGTTCCATTTATTCTCTGCATTATAAACAGCATAAGAACCTATTACTGAATCGGGGGCGTGCCAGTTGGGATTTACTAAAATGGAATCAGGGTCTTGATAGAAAAACCTCAACCCTTTGGTTTGGATATTAAATGGAATCCGATATCTGCCCTTTGGAGATTTATTCCTGATGATAGCATCGAACTCAAAGTTGTCGGCTTTATTGATATACATTCTGAACCTGAAATTGTCATTACCATATAGCATATATGGATGACCGTTACGATTACCAGTTGTATAGAAGTTTGCATTGACAAGCATCCGGTCAAGTAGGTTCACCTTAAAGTAGCACTCGTCACCCCAAGCCCTCATAGTTATACCAGTAGAATCTATATCGGCGGTTAATCGTCTGCGCTTGATTTTCTGGAAATCCTCAACCCTCGTAGTGTCATAGAGCTTATGGCGATTCATCGCAGTTCTATCCTGTGCATAGCCAATACTAACCGAACAAACAATCAGCAATAGATAGTTAATCGACCGCATTGAAATCCCCGATTGGTGATGGGGCTGTAATGTCAGCCCATTGTAGCTCGATTATATTTGACAACCCAGACCAATTCGGCTTTTCATCGGCTGTTTTTATAGCAAAGTAATAAGGCACGCCTGTTTCAATTTCTATCTCAACAGTCAAGGTATCATTCACCAAGGGTGCCCATGAGGGTTGTTCTGTAACAAGCGCACAACCATCCCAATCAGTTGCTAAGAGAACAGGATCTTGAGCCATTCGGATCTGTATTTTGTCAGCCTGGCCTACTGTCCCATCATCCCCGGCAGCCGTATAACTAAACTGCTGTGTTATTGTTACCGGATCAGAATCTACTGGCACACAGCCAGCAACCAACAGCATCAAGATTAACACTAAGCTACTTTTTAATAGATTGATCATACAACACCTCACGTTTTACAATTTGTCCAACCATTGAATCTTTTACATGATAAATAACAACCATACTAAGATCAGGAGAAATCCACTGTTGCGCCCCGGATTTCAATAGCCCGGTTTCCTGATCATAAGTTGGCCACTGTGGATATTCTTTAATCTCAAGTATTTGTTCTGTAGTGTACCCTTTAAGCATCAAGCGGTTGACAACTTTGTTTAAGCTATCACCGCCTGCAAAACTGATATTTGCCATCAAAAGAAGTGAGACAAATAATATTAAAAACGTTTTAATTATCGACATGAATACTCCGATCATTGACATGATCATCAAAGCGGTCAATTTTCTTTTGCATCTTAATACCATTGATGATCAGTGAAGAGTCAACCCAATATTGTCCTTTCATTTCATCCCGGAGTTGGCCAACCTCAGTAATCAGGGTATCTATTTTCTGAGTATGGCTTTTATCATTTTCAGTCAAACCAGACCAAGCCAGACCGACCAGAGTAGTTAAAAGCAATAATAACATAACCCCGGCCCCGCTCAATACCATCGAAACACTAATTGACTCACCTTTTAATGTCATAATATACCCTTATTAAAATAACTCGATTGCTGTGAGCTTGGTTGTGTCCTCGAGTTGTGTTAATGAAATAACTAAGAATTGCTTTCCTGCCCAGCTTGTCCCATATAATTTTAAATGAGGATCAATATCCGAACTTAACTCTATCCAATCACCTATTTCAACATCAGCCCCGGTGTAACCTAAAGAGGTGAACTCAATTATATTATGCCGATTTGACCAAATGCCATCTGTCCCAACGAGGAAAGAGGCAACTGCGGCGGCTGATGTTCCATTTATATTTTTCCATTCAGCTTTGTATGTCCTGGTGCCATGAGCAGTCACAGAGGTTGAATCCACCACGTTGTTGCTGTCCCTGTACTTGCCGTATTCCTGCTGCCATCGGCTCTTGTAAGTGATGTCATTGTAGAGTTTTGGTTCTTTATAATAACGAAGCGATTTTCCCTTGATATGTGAATATGGGAAAATTACAGGATGACTCCCTCGGGCCGCTGTGGTTGGGGTTGTATCAGAAAGATCAATCAGCTTTGCTTTGTTAGCACTTGAATAGAAAAACATGAACGTTGATTGCTCTACTAATTCCCTGATTGCAGAGTTTGAATCTTTTGTATTTCCTGAATGATAGTTAGCCCTTGATTCGATAGCTGATTCAGCCGCAATGAATGAGGGCATATCAATATCAGCATCTACTAACCCAATTTCATCCCTGAGAATAGATTCAATAATCCCAGCAGGGTCTTTAATCATATCACTAGCCGCATAAGAACTTGAACGGCCTGTTATCCATGATCCGTATTCACGACCTTCGCACGCAACAAAAAAAGTATCAGGCTTGGCAACTATGGTAAAATCGGCCCTAACCCTTAACTCATGTATGTAAAATATATCTTGATTTCCAGGGATTGAATCTTCTGTTGGACTGCCAGCAGCAGCCGACATCTGAACAATTAAAACTACTGGATATTCTTTGTCTGCAACTCGAACGGATTCATACCCGTTCAGCCAGTGCCAAGCAATTAGATTCCCTGATGTTATATTTATCGAATTGAATGTTGTACCATTAAGAGTTGATATCGTACCAAGTGCGCTGCGGTCGGCATCATCAGGTCCCCATATCATTGCTAGTTCTACGTTAGAACCGTACGCTACAGCGACCGACGCACCAAGTGTAACTTTAATTTCAGCATTTAGATCTGTAATTTCCCCAATCTGGTTATCAATATTATTGCCAGTCGCATAATTATCTAACGATACCAACCCCTGTGCGAAGATGCCCGAGGCTGTTCCATCTAATCTTTCCTTGACAGTTGCCTTATCCGAATCATCTTGATTTGAAACAAGTGGGCTGGCTGTTGTATATGATGCAACTTGTGACGTATAGGAGCCGGATTCCGTTGCTACAAAAGTAGCCGTTACATCAAACAATGTCCCTGCACCAGCCGAACCTACAACCACGTATTCGCCATTATAATTTGTAGTCCCTGAAATAGTTACATATTCGCCAATGGCGAGACCTGATGGACTTGCAGATGCCGTAAATCTGATTTTCCCGCTGCCTATGTCTGTTACTGTATCAAATGTCTTAACTATTTTGCAAATTCTATTTGTGCCGATTGAATCCTCTGAAGTGTCCCCGATAAAATTTCCTACTGGATATAGATAGGCTCTCGCTGTTAAATTTGCTACAATAGCAAGAGCAGAGCTAGCAGTTAATGTTGCTGATAAATACTGAATCGGTTCTGGCAACCCGGATACTTTGGCGAATATTTTCGTTATAGCATTTAAAGCATGGTCGGCCACAACAGTTGCCGGATATTGTTCTACCCAATCATATAGTAATGCAACAGCTAAACCAGTATCAGTGGTAGCATCAAAAGTTTTTATGAAATCACCATAAACAATAGGTATTAGTTTATCCCTGTTTTCTACTGGCGTGGAAGATATCTCTTGGCCTAGCAGTGTTTGTGGTAGATCAACAATATTGATCTTGCTTTTGTCTATAACACTCAAACGAATATAATCACTATTTATGGTTGGGGGAGTTATTACTATCCCAATGAACCGCACTAAGCAATCAGATAAAGAAGTAACATTACTACCAGCTGCTAAATAGACAGTCACAACACCATTGAGAATATCGTCCCATTCATCGGATAGCATCGCCCCTGTGCCAAGATAATCAGCGTTTAATAAGTTGATCGCTACAGTTGAGAGTTTCCATGTCCGTCTATACGGGTCAATTGATTGCGTAATTGATATACCTGACCTGTCCTTTGGCAATAGAGGATAAACATAGCCATCAGTCAAGTTCATATCAATGTCAGAGAATAGCCAGGTTGTTCCCCCAGAGACAAGTTTTACAATTATATGCCGGACGGCCCCTGTATTGTTTTGCTGGCTTTGAAACTCTGTTGGGCGGGTTAGCATCAATAAGTCTCTTTTTGTGGGATAAACGGTAACTCAATTAAACTAAATGAAGGTTTATATATTTCATGAGATATCTCACCCCGAGAAAGATCATCTGAGCCAAACCTAACCAGCCTTGTTGTTTCACCAGATTCAACAACAAGCAAGGGAAGTAATCGCCCCCGGCTATCGTCAAAGGCGGCCTTGAGTGCTGTATAGTCAGTATCATCTATCAGATAATTACGAGGCAAGATTGTTCGTGAATTACTATTAACCCCTCTGATAAACTCACGACCACCACCAGCAAGACTCACATTATTATAATATCTGGTTATATCGTTTCGGGGGAGTTGTGATGATTTAACAATTGTACTTTTCTTAAACAGCCAAATTGCGCTGTGTTTCCACAGGGTAACATGTCCCCCTACAAAATGCGAATAGAAACCCCAGTACCGCTTTGATACTGGTGTTATGTCACTGAATTGTGGATATCCCCCACTCATGGCAACTGTTGCGTGGGATGTTACAGCAGTATAGGCTCCATCGTCATTATCGTCTGAAAAAATATTGTAAGACCCGGTTGCTGATTTTATCCAACCGCCAACGGCATCTATAGTTTTAGCCTCACCCAAGTCTATTGTTACGGTTTGTGCGTCTCCAGTAGTTGGGAGCCAAGTTGTATCTGGGTTATTATCAATAAGGTTTTCTCTAGGATGCCCGGCTGTCTCGGATTCAACCCAAGTAATCTCAGCCTTTAACATTTGGCCCAAGGTATATAAATTAAGCGAAGGCAATAGTTCCCCCCCCTGTATTGTTTTGAGCACCCATTAATATTCTACTCGCACCATTCAGGATAGAATTTTCAAAGGCTGGAATAAGTGTTTCGGTTACAAACTGCTCTGAACCAATAACATCACCGCTGATGTTTACAGATATAGAGGCCGGGGCAGGAGCCGAAAGACTACCGCTGTCATTAAAACCGCCAGCACCACCAACCCCTAATTGCCCCCCCCCACTAAAGCCGCCTTGGAGTGAATCAACCCCGGTGCCAGCTGCCCTTAACGTTGTTGCCGCTGCATAGACGGCTGTGGCTCCTGCGATACTTGCCGCCGCAGATAACCCAAGTGATGCCGCCGCCATCGCCGCCGCCATATCCCAATAAGCTGATGCCGCAATAGTTGCTGATGCCGCTTGCGCTGCGTTTGAAGTCGATGCAACAACACCCGCCGCCGCCAATGCCAAAGTTGCCGCCACTTGTGAGGTGAGGACTGTTGTAGCCGTTACAGTGGTAGCTATATATTCAACAAGGGCTTTGATCGCGATACCAACGAGGCTTTTCACTATTGAAATCCCGATCTCTTTAAATGCTTTTTTCATTACATCTTTCAGAGATTTCATATTGGTTAAAGTAGCTACAAAGAAATCTTGCAATAATCGGGTTGTTGAGCCGACAACGATTTCCCATTTTCTTAGCCAATCCTCTGAAACCTGTTCCTGAACTCGGGCTGATAAGTCAGCCATTTCCTGATTGAACAATTCCTCAGATTCCAATAATAATTGGTGAGTTAGTTCAGCATCAACTAGCTTTGACTCTCCAATAAGTCTGCGGCGTTCAGCGGCCTCTTGTTCGAGAATCTCCAACTCATACTCATAATCTGACATCATGGCCAGCCTAACCTCGTTGGTCTGCTGGATCAGTTCTGTTCTTGCTTCATTAACTCTTTCCGCCGCACTAACTACCCTTGCCATATGTTCCTCTAGTAGCTTTTCATCTTCCTTCATATCGTCCTGGTCTATAAAGGATATTGATGGCAGTTGTTGTGTAACCAATTTAGTAAGCTCAATATTCTCTGCGATGATTTCACCTAACCGTTCCGCCTTGGTTTTTTGTTCCTCAAGTCTGTCATTTGCGTTCTTAACAGCGGGGTCAAGTCTCTCTTGAGCTATTGCCCATTGGTTAGTATTATCGCCGACAACCCCGGTCAAGTCAGTGAAGGCCATAAAGTCATTTAATGCTAAGTCAGGGGCACCGATATTTTTCAAAGCCTCTTTGAAATCTTCAATGGAAATTAAACCCTCACCAAGGCTTTTCATTAGCTCGTTAATTTCATCTGTCCAGAGTGAAGTTGCCTCTGCCGTGTTAGTCAATTCGGTCTCTGCCCCAGAGAGGAAATCAGATAATGTCTCAAAAGCATCTAAGACATCAGCCGCAACCCCAACTATTGCAATAAAGGATTCAAGGACTGCCTCAAGGGCTGGCTGTAATAGTCTAAATATATCCTCTTTCAGATCTCCTATCCGTTCGCTCAATACTTCCATTCTAACAGCAAAAGAGCCAGCAACATCTTGAGCCGCTCCACCAAACTTTTGATTGATCTGTTCAATAGCCGCCGCAAACTTTTCATTTTTTGGGATAGCTTCATCAATGATAATACCATATCGGGACAGCGTGCCTGTATAACCAACCTGGGCTTTCGATATCAAATCAACCGCTGATTCAAGAGATATACCAGAACCGACAGCCAGATCAGTTGCTACTTTCATGGATTCTTTAGCATCATCTATTGACGCACCAAAATCAACAAACCTCTGGATTCCCTTGGCAACAACTTCATCAGAAACACCTGTCAATGTCTGCATTTCATCAGCAAACTTTCTGATCTTTGCTATCCCTGAATCAACCTCGATGTTGTGCCTCTTGAGTGATCCGGCCACAGCAAGCCATTGCTTTTCACTCTCTGCCCCAACTTGTGTAATATCTACCAGGACATCAAGACCAATCTTGAGGGCGGCGATGGCGGCGGCAACTGCGGCTATATTCTTAACTGCCCCCTGAAAAGCCGCTGATGATTTATCTTTTGCATTGATGATAATATTAACGTTCTTGGTTGTGGTATCACCCATTTATTCCAACTTTCGATTTGTGGCAAAGATCAAGTTCTAAGGCTATGATATCGCAAGCATCAACCCAAATGTTTGGCAGATCAAAATATTCATCGGGTGTTCTGATTCTCCGATATCCATCAGTTGAGTTGTAAAGTCTGATCAGCATATTATATTCTGTTTCTACTATCCCATAAGGGCAAACGTTAAACTGTTTAAGACAGTTTACAATTGGTGATTTCTTTTTGTCTGGTTCTGATTTTTGCACATACTCGACGATATCCCACCATGAATCTTTGGTAACTGTTAGGGTCTTGACTCCCGGCCATACAGCCTCTAAAGATTCGGAACCTTTTGTGAAGCATTGGGTGAATCCTTTACCGATCCCGCAGTCTTCGTGACTTCCGCTGCCGAGGACTGCGATGCCGACAGCGAGCCGGAGTTTTTTACTTGATCGTCAGAAAACTTGCTGATCCTCATTAACTGGTTTATCAAGTCCAAAATATCTGGCAGATAAAGATTGTCAGCTAAATATTCAGCCGTAATCTCTTCATCAATACCTTGGAGCTTTAGAACGTTATCGGCAAATATAGTTGTCATTATGAGTGGATCAATTTCCTTGGCAGTCAGTATATCCATTTTGGTCAACTTTATAAATGCGCCAGCTTTCATTGGGGTTAAGGTTGCTATAGCTTTGTGCTTGCCAATCTCAACCTCTACTGGCTCCCTTGATACTGTTGGAAATACATTCTTCATTTCACCCGGCCTTTTCTTTTACCATGCTCGGTCTATTGCGTTTGCCATTATAATGGTAATTGGTGAGGTGCTTTTGTCGGCTCCTGAAATTTCGCCGATTAAAGCCGCACTCATAATTCCATCTTTTTCTCTGGTTAAATCTTCTGTCATTTTCCCGGTAAAGGAAATATCAAAATCTCCATCATCAGTGCCGGGGGTTACGTTTCCATAACTAAGGTTGACAGTTATTGCAGTTCCGGTGGCGGCATTAACATAGCCTGACATAACATTTGCGCCCTCTTTCAGCGGTATCTTAAATGTTCCAAACCGCTTAACAATTCCGAAGTCCTCAAAAGCCCCGGAGTCTTGCCCACATTTTTCAAGTACCTGTGTGAGAACAATTTCCCAAGCACCCTTCATGGGAATGTCAACAGCACCAGCACCAAAGTTGACAGTCTGGCGGTCTAAAGCGGCATAGTGAAACCCTGCCGATGTGTATTTTGTCCAAGCGCCAGAGGGGTTCGAGGTACCATTGATCGCACCACGCCCGGCCCACTCACCACTAATACTAACTTTACCGCCCGGCTCAGCCTTGATAGTCAGAGTTTGAACAATGCAATCACCAATCTTTCTGGATTTCGAGGCATCAGGGTGTTTCTCTGTTACTGTAAAGAAATATCCAGCATCGCTAGCAAAGGCTGGTTGCTGTGTTGCCCCGGACACAGGGAGAGTGAACGTCTTATCAAATGGCGTGGTTGCACCCTCAACAACATTCTGGAAATAAGCGGCGAGGAATAGGTCAATGAATTCATCCCTTGCAGTGATAGCGGCATTGAGACTAAAGACAGGCATTGCCTCATTTGTATCAACCAGAGAATCACTGTGAACTTTAAACCGGACACCATTGGCGGTTGGTTCATTTCTGAAATTTATTGCGTTCACCAGGGAAACTGCCTCAACAGCTATTTCCGCACCATTGTTGGCTGTGTTGTAATCTACTGAATCAGCCTCGGGAGTACCCCAAACGGCCTGTTCAACAAGCCCCATAACTACCTCTTGGCCTGCACTCATTATTTACCACCAATCGCAAGGTTTGCTTTGATCATCTTGGTTGCTGTTTCACGTGAAACCTCGACGGCTTCACCTAACTTTAATTTTTTGACATCAATAACAGTCAGCCCGAATTTCTTACTCGCAGTGCTCGCCCTGAACATTGAAAGTTTGGTTGTGGCTGTTATCGTTGCCTTGGTCTGGATAGTTGTTGGCTTAGTCTCTGTCATTATATCACTCCTGTTCATAATCATTATCAAACATCATTAGCACAATTATTTCTGCCCCCATTGTGGCAGATTCCGAAAACTCAAGGCTGTTCTTGATACTCTCAATTTTCTGAATCCAGTAGTTATCGGCTTTATATGTAAAAAGGTTCTTTTGTAATTTATTGCAAACACCCTCTGCAAGTCTCATAGTGTCACGTTCATCGAACCGGTCTCCAAGATATGCAGTGTGAACCCGACAGGATATAGACATCAACCAATTGACCTCTGTGCCATTATCAACACCCTCTGGGGTTGCTGTGGATTCCATCACCTCAACAGTTACAGCATTTAAGCGCAAGAGAGCCGTTGTGTGGCTGTCGTAAACATATCCGATTGACGGATCATAACCAGTGGCCATTGTTGTTTTCAGAGCTTTGAGTAGCTCCACAACCCTATCTCTGGCTCCATCGGCGAATTGTGCTCCATAAACATCAAGATCGGCCATTAGTAAGACCCCTTTGCTGTCCAATAGATCACATTGAATTTCCCTGTGATTGTACTTTGTCCCTCGGGCGTAATCTGATAATTGGGCATTTCATTCCAGAACATAGCTAATACATAAGTTCCTAAACTCGGATCAGAATTTGCAAACTGTTTTAAGGCCGCAACCATGTTGTTGCTGTCCCGCTGAACAGTGTCATGAGTCCCGCCTGTCGTGAATCCGGTAACAGTCAGAATGATTTGAAATCGGTCGTTGGTACCATCGGCAACAAGCTGTACTTCCTCGCCATCCTCATGAACCATCAGCACTGGTGTTTGAGCCTTTGCTAATTGCAAGTAACCGCTATTGTATGGCATGATCTTTGCTATCCTGACATCGTAATCATCAGAGTCTTTGATTACGGCCATCGCCTCTAATACATTGTTAATTATATCGTTACGTATAGACATATATTATTTCAACGGTTTCAGTATTTGTTCGTTAATAGCCGCAGTGGCTTCTTTGCCTTTATCTTTCCAAGTCGGGCCAACATAATCATATGCTGGCATATTCTTTGTACCTCGAACCAGAAACTTATCATACTTGACATTAGCCCCAACCTTGAGACCTTTACTGAACCTGATCAAGACTGCCTTGATTGAAGCTCTAAGCCGCCCACTTATGACTCCGGGGTACTGATTCAATCTACTGAATGAGGCAACCTTTTTTCCTTTTCTGGCACGTTTTCTGCCCGGCCCCGAAACTTTCCTTTTCATATCACCCTCGAGGATCACCCCGGCATTGCGTAAACCCATCTTGAGATTGGCTGGCAATGCTTTTCGGAAATCTCCAAGCATACTGGTTATTTCCTTTTGGCCCTTGATTGTGATAGTTGTTTCAGGCATAGCTAAACATTCTTGTCACTGTTTTTGTCTAAGATTTCTCTGATATCATCTGGAATTCCAGCAAGGCTATATGAGAAACTACGGTCAGAGATTGATTCAGATGTCAACCCCTCTTTGCCCTCTGCTTTAGCCAGCAACCGCTGAACTAAAGTGGCACAGGCTTGTTTCAGACCACCGGGAACATTCGGCAGTGTAACCCCATAATCGTAAGTAATCCGCCAGTTATCCTCACCATAAGTGAACTTGGTTCCATCAGTGAAATAAACCCTACCTATATCCGCAATAACGGCTCTGGTTGCCTCGGCTATTGTTCTTTCATCCCAAGTGGAACCATCCCAATTCTCAAGTTTGATTGCAGTGACAGTTTCAACAATTGGAATATTTCTGGTGTATAGGTCTTTTTCTCCATCACCATCAAACATTTCAACCAGGCCAGTTGTCAGCCGGAACTTACGATTGCAATAGTTCTCAATACTTTCAGAAACCATATTGATTGCCAGATTAACTTGCTCTTCGTTAAAGCCGTTTTCATCTGTGTTTTCGCCAATCAGGATAATGAAAGTATTCAGATCAATGAGGGCATTGTCATTAAGTTTCAGTGCCATTATTTAGTCTCGGTTGGCTTCATTTCTCTGGTTTTTTTGGGCTTCATTTCTTTCTTAGTGGTAGGCTCCGAATCAATAATACTAAAACGATCAGGGAAATCCCTGGTTAACCGGTTGGCTTCATTTTCTGAAACTTCTTTTCCGATTTGCATTTCACCTGGGGCAAGAAATCTGACAGCACCAAAATACTTTCTCCCTGTGAACCTTAATAACTTCATAATTAACCTCTCGTTAAATTTGGTCTAATGCTTTAAAAGCAGGGCCGATGAAAGCCCTGCTTAATTAACCTATTTGATCAATTCTTAGTTCGCCGCATCTACATTATAAATTGCATTGATGAAACACTCAGTTGACGATGGAGTGAAATTAGGTTGGAAATCATAACGAGCATAACCAACAACATTATAACCGTAGTTATGGATATCTCTCTCGGTTAGAATCTCGACATCTTTACGTTCAGCAACGCTAAACATATCAGTGCGAACAGGCATCATCATTGTCCGGGTGTTACCGGATGCAGAATAGATACCAGTGGCATCAAGATCATCTGCGATTTGAGACATTGGAACAATTGGTGAGCCAAAGATTTTGGCAAGTTCACCAATTGCAACAACAGCATTTGGGCCGTACTTATCCATTGTCATAACTTCTGGCATTTCGTCAGCACTGAGCAGGCGGAGCAAGTAACCCTGAACAGAGGTGAGCCAAGCAAGTTGATTCGGTTTTAAACCATACTTGCCCATCTGTCCCCTGCATTGAGTCATAACATTTGCACTGAAAGTTCCACCATCAATACCTTTTACATCACCAGCAGAGCCAGCATTGATTATTTGGAACCAGAGATATCTCAAACCAGAAAAGGCTCTTTGCCTGTGTGTGGCGGCTCGGGTATAACCAGAATCAAGGGCGGCATCAGAAAAGGCGCTTGAACCATTGGAATTGATAATCGCATCATTCAATGTTCGGGCGGCACCTCTGGCCATCTTGTCCCGGGCATGAGGCATGATTGCAATAATAGAATCCTCTGTCTCTTCACCGGAAATAAAGTAACGACCTTTGAATTTCTTAGCCGTAAATGTCATGTTGCCAGTGAGTATGTCCTGTTCATCTGAATTCACAGATGATGGGACTGTGGTTGTTTCAGGGCACAAGTCCCAATAGGTGTCAGCCCCCTCTTGTGGAACAGTCAAAGTTTTGTTGACCATCGGGACAAACGGAGCAAACAAAGCCGCAACATTAGCCTCTGCTCTTACGATTTCTAACAGCTTGCCAGACCAACCCGCCGGAACCCATTCAGTACCTTGGCCCGATGCAGAAGTTGCCATCGATTTAGCAAAGTCATTGAATTCATTCCAGATTGGCAGGCTCTTCATCCTGATATCTTTTGGCTGTCTGTGGTAGTCACCGCCAACGGATTCTGACTGTCCACTTTTGTAACGATCAAGCCAAACCAAAGCATCTTGCTTTTCCTGCAATGTGATAAGGTTATCGGCCTGACTTGCGCCAAGGCTCCCCTTCAATTCACCGGGGGTATGCTGTAGCAAAGACTTGATCCGGTCGGGACTAAACGACAGGCCAGGAACAGCCACAGTTTTGTTTTTCTTGACCGCTTTGACTTCATCAGAAAGATCAGTCATCTTTTTAACAAAGTCGGCTGTGATGTTATCCATCAGGGTTTTTGTGTCGGCCTCTGTCATTGTCTTATCGGTCAACTGTTTCATTTGTGATTGGAACTGTGCCGCATCGACAAACTTTGTCCCAAGCTCCGCAACAGTCACCTCTGTTTGTTTTTTCATTGCATCAGCAATTTGGCTGTCTACAACTTCTTTGGTAACTTCCATATCCTTAACCTTTCGTTTGCTCTTTTGAGCTGAAAAATATTTCAATGTCAAATTATGTTCTTTTGCGTGGTTCAGCAGATCAGCGTTTTTAATCTGCTCAACTGTTTCGATAGTTGCGCCAGAGTGTCCGGGCGATGGCACTAGGGATGTTTCTATCAATTCCTGTTTGTGGAAATGATATCCGCCATCCTCAATTAGTGAATATTCGAGAGCATTAAATCCAACAGAATATGACCTATAAACACCAGCCCGAATGAGCAGGGCGGCATCTTCACCTTGCTTTGTTCCATAGATTACATTTCTGCCATAAAGCCCCTCTTTACGTATTTCGATATCTGTCCAAATACCAAGTAACATGGCACCCCAGCTATGATGGAACATGAACACAGGATATTTGAGAAAGTCGTCCAAAACCCAACCAGCAGGATCAATGATATCATCCATTCTGTCCATGCTACCCTTAGACATCCAGCCTCGAGTTGACAGGATTGGCTTGATAGATTTATCAGCCCAGCCCGGAGTGATGGAAACAAATTTTTCCTGAATGATATCCATATCGGCTTTGACAGGGGTGCCTATATCTTCAATCCCGCCGATTACGTGCCTTGTGTTGAGTTTTTGAATCATCTTACTTGGCGTACATTTTAAGTTTAATTTTCAGCGGCAACAGGCTGTCAATGATATTTGTATCTTCAACCGTTGTTATAAGCCGGACATAGGTGTAATCCCATAAGACCGAATCAGTTAAATTAAAGGCCACATAATCAGAATTTGCGATAGCATTATGTTTAGGTATGGCAGTAATCTTGTTAGAATAAAGCAATTTGCTTGGTGTCCCGCCAGCCGCCGCAGTTAAGATTTGAACCCAGACAGTATCTTGAGTTGAGTCAATTACACCAGTGGCCCCCGGAATACTATCATAAGAAACAACATAATATCCATGTACTGTACTATACCGATCAACAGCATCAAACTTGAACAACAGACTTGATGAATTGTTATAGGTTGTCAATGAATCAGGGCCAGATGCAGTTGACGAATCAGGCATTTCAAATTTCCACCTGAAAGTATTTTCCATCTTGGCAGGCGTGGGCCTGTCTGCTACGGCCTGATCAGGGGTTAGCATAACACTCATAAACACAAGGATTATAACTGTTATTGTTCCGAGTAAAATTAGTCTTTTCATTTTGGGACTCCTTTGGGTATTACCCTTTTTTTATTATTCAATTACTACTGGTATCATGGTGCATCGACAGTTGATTATATTTTCAGGACTGCCATTCGGGTCTGCGGGGTAGTCTAACATATCACCGCCAACCATAAATTTTTCTTTTGGCTGAACTCTTTGGCCGTTGGCCTCTGCGTGTTCTGGCCGGGTCTCACTGTCGAAAGTTGCCAGCCATTCTTTACCAAGTCCGCCCTGTGAATAAGCCTCTGAGGCACCGCCATTAACAAAGCCATTCATTTCTGTTCTGGCAATTCGCATTGCTCTTGGAGTCTCAAGTTTTTTGTCAGACCAACCGGAATACAATTCCTTTAACTGGCTCGAGACAACAGGCACACTATCACCATTCTTGACAGACTCAATCAAGAGGTATTGAACTTGCTGTTGCGAGTATTTGTTTATATCTGTAATCTTTTGAGCAAAGTTCAGAGACATCATTTGAACACCCGGATCATTCGGGTTGAAATCCATCGCCAGGTTGAAATCAGATACAGCGGCATTGCCGCCAGCCTCAACAGACTGCTTAATTGATATGCCAACATCACTGATAAGCAATTTGTTTTCAGCGTCCATATTAAACAATCTACCTGGTAGATTATCGTTTTCATCAAAGTCAGCTTTGACTTGCAAGGCCAAAGTAGACATGAACTGGCCCTTGCCTGTGATATCATTCAGGTTCTTAATCAGGCGGTTGACCTGGCCATTGAAATATGAGGTGATGATCTTGGAAAACTTCTTTTCCTCTTTTTTCAACCGCCCCTCATGGCGTTCACGTTGTGTTTCCTCACCGGCCTTTGTCAGCTTATAAGTAACCGGATCATACAATCGTTCACGGCTTTTTTTATCTTCATCTGCTGGATTGAATTGGATAGCGGCGGGCGATGTAAAGAATTCATTACCGCCTTCATCATCATCGACAGGCTCAAGCCCTAACTCAACTCTGGTTTCATTTAGTTTCCGAGCTTTACTTTTCCACTGATCAAGAATCCGCTTTGATTTCTCGTTAGCATCCTCTTGTAATCCAGTAACTTGTGACCTGTCAAACTTAACTCTGAATTTATCGCCGAATGTCGGCCTGACAAATTGCAGATTGACTGCATTTTCATATTTGCGCCTGTATGGCTCAACTGCCCCATGCTGGTAAACTTCATCTTGTTTGTTCGCATTGGCATAACTGGCACCATCAAGAACACCAATCTTGATAGGCGGAACTTTATAGGCGGCCAGTGTTTTCCTCATGACTCGCAGATCAATTTCCTCTGGGATCAGATCCTTGAGAGAATGGCTCAGCCTTGATAGTGTTGCGCCCTTTTCAAGAACAACATTCTGGAACTGGTTGGCTCCGGTATAAGCTACCCTCACTTGCTTTTTGATTTTCTTGATATCGTCTTTATTCAGTGCTTGGGCAGTTGAAAATACTGTCCCTGTCATAGCATTATTTTTAAAGTAGTTATTGATATAATTATCAAGGTTGATATCAGTCATTATCGTTTTCTTGATAACTTCACTTGGCGGCATACCGTAAAAATCGCCAATAGGATTAGCTATCCTGAAATGAATAACCTCTGCTGTGTCAAGCTGGTTTGTTATCCCCCGATTGGTGAACACATATTGCGTGACTCTACCCATTGCATCAGTTATAACCTTAACCCAATCAGGCTTGACATAATAGAATTCACGATCATCAGTATCATACATCAGGTAAGAATTACCCGCCGCAAGCAAACTGATTATTTCTCTCTCAACTAATTCATCCCATGTTTCATTTGGGTTCGGATTGTTGATAAGCTCAAATAGTTCACCGTCACTTTGGGTTTCCCATTGCTCTTGGCCACCAATAATAGTTTTTTTCTGAACCAGCATCGGGGTACTCGAGACATCAGTAGCTATGGCTTGAATTGCGGCATAAGCATAAACATTAACCAGGTAGACTTTTAAATGCGCCTCAGTGTCACTGTCCCAAGATTGTTCGCTTTCTCCACCACTTGAATTGATAACAGTGAGGGCACCAGCCGGGTTGACCTTTTCGATTATTGACTGAGCACGCCTCAACCGCCAATCTATATATTTATCTAATAGGTTCATCAAATCACCGTAATCAATCCGCCGCCCTGGCAGTTCTCAGAGGCAAGCCTTGCATAATTATCTGTATGCTGATGATGATCTTTTCCTTTTGTCCAAATGAATTTAATTGTGCCATTGGGGGCTGTCAATTCTACTCGAGTTGACTCACACATCATCTTGACAAAATCACCATCATCAACTGTTTTATAATCTCTCGGGAGCAATACTGAGCCATCAGCATAGGACTGCATCGACGTATCAAGTGAGGCTGTCCTTTTAGTTCTGATTGTTTGCGTAACATAATCTATTTTAAACTCTTCTGCATCTGTATCTGACAGGTTGTAATAACAGACAAACCAGCCGGGGTGAGCTTGAACAAACTCCAATGCTTTATGGTGTTCCGGTTCGGCATCAATAACCCCGCCATTGACTCCAAACCTTTTGCAGACAGTATGCAACTCATTCCAATTTGGGACAGCACCAATGAATAATTTCTTTCTCTTGCCCGATACAATCTTTTCAATATGCAGATGCAACTTGCCGCCGACATCAACCCCGGCATATGTATTTCTGGCACTCACTGGCATTATGTAATCAGCAACACAGCCCTTTAAAAGATCATCACTGAACTTGGCACCTGTCCCGGTGTATGTCTGGCCAAGAATGTTATTATAGAATCTCTGTGTTAAAGTCGGATTGCCTTGGGCTTTCTCAAAGGTCTCGAATGTCTCATTGACTATTTGCCGAACGTGGTTAGGATCATCATTACCGGGGAAACCAAACAGCCTGCCAATCTGATAGCCGCTGATGTCAATATCCGGGTGTTCAGCTACCCATTCACCAGGTGCTAATCTATTTCTGGGCTTGGAACAATAACGACAGACCGGGAAAGAATCCCGGCCATCGTTAGAGGAACCAATCTTGCCCAAGAGTAAGAATTTGTTATTGTCTGTTTCTCTAACAAAGTGAGTAAACCAATCAAAGTTGTCCCACTTGCCGCAATGATCACATTTGGTAAACCATTGCTTTTTGTCTGTACTCTCATATTCTAAAGCGATGCCATAACCTGAAACAGTTGGGTTGCCGATCTTGCGCCACATTACCCGGGTGGCCCCGAGTGTTCTGTCCTCACCATAGGCAATGCCAACCTGATCACATTTATCATATTCATCATATATCATACAGCCAGCATTGAATTCATAGAACTGTGTATGACTACCGCCCGAACCCTCAAAAGACCAATCGGCATCATAGATTGATTTCAGATCTTTGGAGTCAACCGATTTTCTTTTAGTCATTATATTCTTGCGGTACTCTTCAACCCTGCCAATAATGCTGTCAAGCCTGGTTGATATAAATCTGTTTTTGATTTTCCTGTCGGGCAATACGTACATCCCGGAAATTCCATGTTGAGCTAAGCAGAATACATCGCACAAAGCCCACTCTGATACACCTGTCTTGGATGATTTAACAATGACTATCTTATCGGAGTTGTCAACATATAGCTGAACAGCCCAGGGGCGGTTGTCAAAGCGCATATGCTCACCCTCGAGGGGTTTGTGGATATATTCAGCAAATGCCGCCCTCGGTAAGTCTACATATAGCTGTGCTGCCGCTTGACGTATTTCAGGATCATCTATCGATAGGATCGAGCCTGGAATTTTTATCTGCGGTTGAGTAGAAGTTTGAGAGATTACCGAATTTTCCATTGCCATTGTTTGAGCTTGTGTCAAGGTTGATAGTGAGAGAATTACCACCAGCAACACCAGCCACACTCCGCATAAGTTCTTTAAACTCTTCATAATCTTTTGCCAGAAGTCCTGTACCCTGTAGGAATTTAATGGTAACATCAATATCTTTATTGGCCAAATGATAGGCTAATGATTCAATAGCCAAAGGAACTAACCCGAGCAATCTTGGCCTGAACTTATCAACATCAAAACTCTTTTTGAGGAACTTATTGAGCCGTTTTCTATGGGTTGTTACTGTGTTTCGGTGTATGCCTAATTTCTTTGCTGTAACCAGTGCAGTCACGCCACAAACTTGATCAGCGAAAACAACCGCCTGTTCAGTGGTTAATTCCATTTTGGCTGGTTTTTTATCTTCATTCATTTCATTGAGTCCTGTCAATTACCGTGCCAACTAATCCGAGGATAAAGTATTTTATACGTTTAGCAAGTTTTATTTTTGTTTGGCATGGAAAAAACCCCCGGTGTATTCTCCGAGGGCTGGCGTAAAGATATGAGGTGTATTGGTTTAGGCCGAATAACAGTCAGGGCCGGGCGGTTTGATATCAGGCGGGTTTTCCGCTTGCCTGTTTTTGTTTTCCTGGTACTCATGATTTTCCTATTCGTCGAATCTTACATTTGGCATGGAAAGCTCTGCCGCTTCTTTTGTGAGATAAGCATTTTCAAGTTCTACAAATCCAGCCCACCAATCATCAATGACTGTATTTGGTTTAATATAATCCGAACAAACCAAGCCTCGTTTTCCGTCTGATATAGCTACACCAATCACAACATATTCAAATATTTGGCCTTTGCCTCTGTCTATATTCCCTGGCTCATATATTGTTTTTCCGCCCCACTCTGCCCACAATGAATCAAGTGATTCCTTTGGCTTGCAGGCGGCTATTAAAACCGGAATAGAGAAACTCTTTATTACCGCCCGGCGCATATCCAGTTGATCCTCAAGTTGACCAATCAATGATTTATCCCTTGTGAAAACTTTCCTGACAGCAATTAGGAACTGCCTGCCTGCTCTTCTTATTTTCCTGAAATGCCATTCAAAGGTTTTCTGGTAGGCAATTGAGAATTTGGAAAACTTGACCCCATAATCCCGCAACTGAACCAGCCTTGCTCTGTGTTCATGATTGAGGTGAGCCGTCATTTTTCAGCCCTCTATCTCTTTGATTTTCTTATTTATAACCATAATATCCATGTTCATCTGCTGAAAAAAAGCTTTGTGATACCCATATCTATTTGTCCTATCAAGCCCCTCTGCTTTCATCCTGTCTATATCAGCTTTCCATGATTTACGCTTTTCTATAAATTCACCCCTCAACTCTTTCAATACCTCAACTGCATAAGTGGCAGTTATCCGCTTATTTTCTGCGGTCAGGGCTTCATTTTCATCGAGCTTGGCGAGGATTTGGGTACGGTATGATTCTTCGTCGTCTTCGCTCCATGACATCGGCAATACCGCTGCGTTCACCCATCGTCTGAGCCTATCTTTTCTGTCTTTCAGTTCTTGTATATCAATCACAACCTATTCCTTTATCGGTAACGATATCCCGACGAAAGATCATTGTGTCTACCGCTACCCCAATATGGTAAATTATTATTACAGAATCAGGGTCACCCATTATTATCCTGCTATATTCAAACGACTGTAACTCAGGTGTGATGTGTTCGTTTGTCTCTTTTTTCTCGCCCTCACAACCTACACAGAGGGCTATCAGAACGATTGTTAGTAATAATTTCATCCCTCTATCTCCTTAATCTTAGCGTCGATGATATCTGTTATTTCGTTTACGTGCCACTCTTTCAACTTTTCATTGTCTCTTTTCTGGACTTCGGCCCTCACTTCCTCCAACGCCTTGACTGTATCGGATCGTTGGTTCCAAAACTCCAAGGAAGCCGATCCACCACAATCCACCTGATCCTTACAATCGACAACAACCGGGCCAGCATACACACACACCTCGCCTTCACCACCACAAAACGGGCATGGTTTCAGTTTATCACTCATTGGGTTTCCTTCCTACTTAATTAACGTGGCCCATAAAATATAGCCGACACTAACTATAACAAAAAACCACTTAGCAAACTTTTCTTTACTCATTCATCGCCTCCGGGGTTAAGGTGTATTCAATTTCATCTTCGGTGATGTTTTCTATTTCTATAAAATTTCTATCAATTAACCCCAGTAATGTCCGTTTGTGTA
>Ga0222636_1000507_pt1 | contig 20069 bp, 11 predicted proteins | sample AntAcemetagen141_FD_179811 | JGI IMG/M metagenome (GOLD analysis project Ga0222636, IMG submission 179811) | Saline water microbial communities from Ace Lake, Antarctica - #141 | ecosystem: Environmental > Aquatic > Non-marine Saline and Alkaline > Saline | place: Antarctica: Ace Lake...
GGAATATTATCAAATACTTCCCATTTATGTGATGTCGGAATATCCGTGTCAACATAATGAATTTCTTTCCAATCATCAATTAAAAACTCCGAACCATTTGAGTTATGTAAAATAACATCAGAAATAAAAAACTGAATTTCATTAACCATATAATGATTTCCGGCTTCGTTTATATACATCATTGTATCAAAATTTTGATCTTCACCATTATTTTTAAAATCAAAATTTATTATAATATGTTGTTCAATTTCAGGTGGATCTGGCTTTTCATTACATGAAAAAAAAGTAAAGAAAACGAGGATTAGAAGAATTATATTTATTATGTTCTTACTCATATTCTTTAGTTTAAATTTTCATACATCCGCTTAGCGCCTTGGAGGCGCTTAGCGGTTTCATTATTTAACTCCAAACTCCAAACTCCAAACTCCAAACTCCAAACTCCAAACTCCGAACTCCAAACTCCAAACTTTCTTTAATAAGGAATCGTTCCTGAGACCGTTACAAAATTCAAAGTATCGTATTTACTTGATGCTTGTTTAAATAATTTTTTATCTACTAGAATCTGAACATTTATTTCAGAAGAAATATCATTGTAGATAGCTGAAACATAAACAATGTCGCCTTGCTTGCAGGTAAATGAATACAACCAATTATCTTCTGCACTCGAAGTGCTGATGTCCTTTTTGATTAAAGTTCTATTTTCATCTCGATAAGTTACATTAAAACCAGATTCGCAATTAGAAATTAAGTAACTTACTTGTTTTTCTTCATCGAACTTTTCACAAGCACTCATTAATAAAATAACTAAAATAAATAAAAAATATTTTTTCACAACTCAAATTTTAAATATTAAAAACAAGGTTAATATAAACAACGCGACCGGGTTCGTAAAGAGCTTGATTGCTGCCGATTATTTTTCTGTTCAGATGTTCGTAATAAGCTTTATCAAAAATATTATTTATACCTGTAATTATCTGTAAATTATCATTATATATAAAATTGCATTTAAAACCTGCAATAATAAATCCCGGAGTTTTTTGTTCTTCAAAAGCTTCTGAAAAATTATTTTGAGAAGCAACTAACCGAAGATCAAATTCTGGAATTATTCTATTATCAAAAAATTTATAATAAGCAATAAGATTTGATTCAAAAGGTGGAATTTCTTGTAAAGGATCATTTTTTAGCACTTCCTGACCAACCACCTGATTGTTTTCAATTATGTATTTTGTAGCTGACGGATTTATTCCTTTAGTAATTGAAGCATTTACATTAAACCCGAAATTATTTATTAGTGGTGAAGAATATGAAAACTCAAATCCATATAAATAAACATAATCAAGATTAATAAATTTCTTAACTCCCACAACCCATGCTGTTTGTGGTTTTATTATTGATGGTGGAACAGATTCAGCGGAAATGTAATCGCTTACATAAGAAAAGAAAGTGCTGAAAATTGCATTTCCCCGTTTTTCATTTTTATATTTTAACTCTAAATCCAATTCGTTATTTGCTTCTGGTTGTAATTCGGGATTTCCGAGATAATCGTAATCATCGTAACCAATTGGAAGCAAAATTATATAACGCTCAGTCATGTCGGGACTTCGCACTCCTCTGCCGAAAGCAAATCCTACGGAAATTTCTTTAGACAGATTATGATTTGCTCCTGCACTAAAACTAAAATTTGTAAATTCCGAATCTACATCAGAATTTAAATACATCGGAATACCCATCATATTATTCAACTCAAGAATATTTGATGATGCAGTATTTCTATCGAGTCGCATTGAAAATGTTAAATTCGTATTATTGAATTTTTGAGAATATTCAGTAAAAATTCCAAAATTTGAAATCCAGGCATCATCCCAGAGTTTTTCGTTCTTGACAGGAAGATTCGGTTGAAGAATGAAATATTTATCCCGATCGCCATCTTTTGTAATATTTTCAAAATCAGTTCCAAAAATCAAATTACCTTTCCCGATATTTAAATCTGTTGAAGCCCTATAACCGAAATTTCTTGCATTGATAGTAGAAATCGCAACTACAGTATCGGAAAACGAACGGCTTTTATTGTCCATAACATGATCAACTTCGGAGTGATAAACTTTGAAATCTATTTTTTTTAATGTTTTATTATTAAAATTTCCTGAATAATTAAGTGAATAAACTTTTGTGTCATCAGTTCTTTCATCCATTGGTAGCGCAGGAAAACTAATATTTCGTCCATAGGATCTGCCGAAAGAAAGACTTATATCATGGTTTTTGAAAGGAGAAAAACCGGCGGTTGTCGAGTAATTATATTTGTTGAGTTCAGAACTTATTTTTTCACCATCACCTGTTTTATAATTACCATATTTACTTTTGTTTCCTGACAAGATAAAAAAGAAATCCTTATTTCCACCCTTAATAGAGAGATGGTCTTTGTTGCCATTCCAGTTGCTTTCGAAACGTTTTATTGCAGTCACTGCTGTTTTGAATTTGAGATTTTTTGGAGATTTTTTTCTTATAATATTTATTACTCCTCCAAAATTTGTTCCGTATTTTAGCGCATAAGGTCCTTTTAAAATTTCAATTTTTTCAACATCATTAATATCAACATGAGAAATGGCAGGGTCCATGCGATTTGGGCATCCTCCTTCAATTCTAACTCCACCATCAATTGTAACATTTAGCTGCGTGCTTTTAAATCCTCGCATTACAGGGTCAACATTTGTTCCTCCTTTTCTGATTACTGAAATATTTGGTTTCGATTGTAGAGTTTTGGCAATGTCTTGATTTGGAGATTTTAATAACTCAAATTTACTGATGCTTTCAATTTTTATCGGGTGATTATTTTCTTCAGATAACTTGATAATTTCAAATTCATTCAGATTTTTTATATTTCTTTTTAAATATATATTTAAAACTAAAGTTTCATTTTCATTGATTTCAATTTTCTCAATTTTTTTAGAATAACTTATATGAGTGAATGTTAAAGTGTATGAACCTTTATTAATTTCAGGTAAAATGAAATTGCCATTTTTATCTGAAATGGTTATTGTATTGCCCGGATTAATAATTATGGTTACATCAGAAATTTCTTCATTTGAATCTATATCCACAACTTTACCTTTTATGTTAGAAGACGATTGTGAATAAGTTAGATTCTGTAAACCTATTATTACACAAAATAAAATTAATATTTTAACATTGACTTTTTCAAACATTTATAATATGATTTTATAATTTCAAAATTAATGATAAAATGAATTGATTTATACTAAAACAAATATAAATGTTTTAAAAATTAGTGGAAGTTGGTTTTACGCGGTTTAAGTTTAAGCTGGTTGATTGATTGTTTGTCACCCTCAAGCATTTTTGCTGAGAAAAAATCCAGGAATGAAACAATTGCAAAAATTAATTCGTTGCAATTTATTTTTGCATCACCAACATAAACATCATCAACATAATGAATATTATAAGAAATGGTATGCGACGGCAATTTCAGGGCAATCATTCAATACATCATCAAAACAAGCAAAAGTATTAGCATTGTAGTTGCCATCTCCATGACGTGAAATAATGCGGTAACTGTTTTCTCCATCGCTTATGTAATTGTCGAAACTAAAATGATAATTGGTAAATAAAAGTATGGCCATGCAAACTGCAATTGCAATACCAAAACCTGTTATGTTTATTAAAGAATAAACTTTAAAAGTTAATAGGCGTTTTAAACCGATATTTACGTATTGTTTTATCATTATCTATTTGAATGTTTTTAAATCGAAAAAATTATAATATTTACTTTTCCAAGCTTACTCATACCTCAAAGCCTCTATTGGGTTTCTTGTTGCGGCTCTGTAACTTAAGCCACTTACGGTAAGAATCACTATGACTAGAGAAATTAAACCTGCCAAACCAAATACCCACCAATTAAGTGTAGTTTTATATGCAAAACTTTCCAACCATTTATTCATACTATAATATGCAATTGGAGTAGCTATTATAAAGGATATGCCCATCCATTTTATAAAACTAATATTTAGCATTTGCATGAGTTCTGAAATACTTGCTCCATTTACTTTTCGGATGCCTATTTCTTTTGTTCGACTAGCCATTATAAAAGAAGCCATTCCCAACAAACCCATACCGGCTAGAAAAATAGCTAAGGCAGCAAAAAATCCCATCAACTGAAAAGTTTTATAATCCTTTTGATAGCGTTGTTCCAGAATTTGATCCAAAAAAGAAAATTCAATAACTTCGTCGGGATAAATACTTTCGCAAATTTCTGTAAGGGTATTTTTTGAGTTTGCAATATCCGAAGGCTTAACTTTAACAATAAGATGATAAGCCTCTGGATATTCAATTAAAAAAACGGCTGGCTTAACTTTATTATAAAGCGATTCGAAGTTAATGTCGTCGATAATTCCAACTACTTTTCTGTTTGAAGTTGGCCAGTTGCATTTGATATTCTGACCTATGGGATCTCCTTCTAAACCCATCAGGGCAACAGCAGCCTTGTTCAGGATAATAGACTCAGTGGCATCTGTTTTAAACTGATCGGAAAATAATCGCCCTTTAATTGGTTTAATACCCAATGTTCTAAAATAATCAAAGTTAACATGCACATAAGGAATTAAGATGGATTCTTCTTGACCCTCTGGCAAAACATAGCTTTGATTACCGAGCGAACCGGAAGGAATCCGACTAGCAACCGAAACACTGGAAACAAAACTTTGCTCGAGCAAGGCATGCTTTAAAGTGTTGTATTTAGCCTCATTACCAAAATCGAAAATCGTAGTAAGCACAGCTTCTTTATCAAAACCTAGATCTTTATCTTGTAAAAAACTAATTTGACGAAACATAATCAAAGAACTGGCAATTAGAACTATGACTATGGTAAACTGAGCACCCACTAAAATTTTCTTTATTTGGAAGCTGGAACCAATGCCACTTTTTGATGATCTCATCACTTTAGTTGGACTATAAGAAGACAACACAAAAGCAGGATACCATCCCGCAAGAAGACTCGTAATCAACATCAAACCCACCAGGCTTAACAAAATATCAGGATTGCTGAGGATGGAAAATGACAGTACTTTTCCGGAGAGTTCATTAAACAGTGGCAAACTAAACCATACCAGAATTAGAGAAATACAAAACGAAATAAAAAACACTAACATCGATTCAGAAATATATTGCATAGCCAACTGTTTACGTGAGGCTCCAAATGTTTTTCTAATGCCAATTTCCGTAACTCGTGTTGTAGCATTGGCTGTGAATAAATTTACATAATTAAAACTAGCGATAAGTAAAATCAGTAAGCCAATCGCTGAAAAAATTAGCACATAAGTAATACTGTTTTGAGGTTGAATATCGCCTAGAAAATGTGAGGAATAGAGATGAATATCTTTTAGGTTTTGTAAAGTAAATTGCTCCAAAGTACCATCAGCATTATTGTTATTTTTCATAAGCTCAGAAATTTTGGCTTCTAAATCAGGCTTTGAAAACTGATCTTGCATCTCAAAATAGACCAGAAAATTACACCAGCCCCAATTATCCATCCAGCCTTCGCTAAACATCTTGTTTCCATCTGCAAGTGTTAAAAAAATATCAAAGGTAAAATGAGAATTTTGTGGAATATCTTCTATTACACCCACTACTGTATAATCATATTCGCTACCCACATTAAATATTTTTCCAATGGCATTTTCATTGCCAAAATATTTATGGGCAGTTTTTTCGGTTAGAATTGCTGTGCCAGGTTGTTGCAAAGAATTCTGGACGTTTCCATTAATAAATTCAAATGAAAATATCTCAAAAAGTTCGGCATCTACCCAAGCCACCTTATCTTCTTTATATTTTTGCTCATCAAATTGAACAAGAATATTGTCTCTTGGTAGTATCCTAGCGTAGTTTTTAATTTCAGGCAAATTATCGGCCGCTAATTTTGCTGTTCCCGGTGCCTGATATGGATGTTCTTCTTGACAGAGTCTATAAATGTTGTCAGACTTTTCGTTATAGCGGTCATAGCTTAATTCTTGAAAAACATATAAGAATAGCAAAATAACAACTGCTAATCCGATGGAAAGGCTGGAAATACTTATTATAGAATATACTCTACTTTTGATAAGATTTTTTATTGCGACTTTTATATAGTTTTTAATCATGGTACTATGTTTTTAAATGTTTATTTTCAATTAATTTTCCTACTCATACCGTAATGCCTCTACAGGATTTTTATTTGCTACCCTCCAGCTTTGCAAACTAACGGTTAGCAATGCAATTCCCAAAGCCACTACACCTGCCAGAGCAAATATCGACCAGCTTAATGTGGTTTTGTAAGCAAAGTTTTCAAGCCATTTTTGCATAACATAGTATGCAATTGGTGTGGCAATAATAAAAGCGATTGCAACCCATTTAATATAATCTTTATTAAGCATAGTTAATATTTCGGATACTTTGGCACCGTTTACTTTGCGGATGCCTATTTCTTTGGTTTTTCTAGAAACTGTATTCATTACCATTCCCAGTAAACCCATAACAGATAAGATTATAGCAAGTATTGAGAATGCACTTATTAGCTTTGCCTGATTTTGTTCCTTAACATAAAATCGGGTGATTTGATCTTTAAGTGTATAGATAGATACAATTTTGTCGGGTGATATTTCTTTGAATAATTTGGAAATACCAGCTTTAAGTTGCTCATCGGTTTCACCTGATGTTTTAATAGCAAAAAGCCTCATTTTATTAGGACGTTGCTGCATAATAACCATTGGGTTAATACATTTATGCATATTATGTGCTGTAAAATCTTTAACAATTCCTTTAATGAAAAAACCATTGAACATTTCACCAGCTTTCAACTTATACATTAAAGCTGCCGATTCATTAAAGATAAATTCATGCTTACTTTCATTAAACTCTCCAAAAGGTTCACCTTCAATAATTTCTATGCTCAATAATTCTGTCATGCCTTTTCCCATAATTAAACCATCGAACACTATTTCCTCATCATTTTCAGGATTTCTTAAGCGAACAGGTAACGTCCAGTTAAATGGTGGGATAAAAGATGATCCTGCAGTACTAATTACACCTGGCATTTGTTTAACCTGATTATTTATTACATCGAATTTTTGAGAAAGTTCAGGAGTGTTTAATTCGCAAATCATCACATTCTCCGGATTGATAGCTGTAAAGTTATTTAATGAATAATTTATTTGTTTCGTCAATACAAGAACTCCAACTAATAGTATAATAAAAATGGCAAAATGAAGACTTAGAAATGAGTTGCTCCATTGTTTTCTTTTTGGTTGAACTGAAATCTTTCTATTCAAAAGAAGTATTGGTGAAATGTTGGAAATCTTGATCCCAACAATAAGACCAGATATTGAACCAGTAAGTAATGGAATTAGTAAAAGCAAAGGAACTGTATACCAATACGAAAGAATTTGATTGTCGAGTGTTCGTCCTAAGGTACTGTTTACAAAAGGTATTCCAAGTATTACAACTACTATTGCAGGGATTAAACTCAATAACGATACAACATTTGCTTCGAAAAGCATTTGCAGGCGAATGGATAATGCATTTGCACCAAATGCTCTTTTTACACCTAATTCTTTTAATCGACCATCCATTTTTGCTTTGGTAAGAAAAATGTAATTAACCACTGCTATAATCAAAATAAAAAGGGCAATTGCTAAAAAATATTTAAGTTCATTTGCATTTCCTCTTCTTGAATAAGTATCAATAATATCACTTGATTGTAAATACACATCGGTTACCGGTTGCAAGCTAAAAGCCTTTTTTTGGTTTTTTTTTTCTTTAAATTGATCGCAATAATTTTGAAGCAGCTTACTTACCATATTGGCGTTCGTTTGCTTGTTTATTTTAACGTACGTAACACAAACTCCTCTTTCCCAGTTTGTCTTAAATTCATCATTTTCTGATTTATATTCTCCGAGTAGTTTTTTACGATTACCCAAGAATTCACCAATCAAATCGGTATGAGAAATAAACCTAGGAGTTAAAGATGAATTGGATGGAAAGTCTTTGAAAATCCCACAAACGGTAAAATCAATAAATTTGTTATTCAAACGTGCTTCAAAAGTCTTATCTATGGCATTACCATCGCTAAAGTATTTTTTGGCCATTTTTTCTGAAATAGTAACTTCGTTTATTGCTTCAGCTGGTTTTCCTATTAAAAGGTCAATGCCTAAAATCTTAAAAATTGAAGGATCGGTACAAGCAAAATGCGTTTCCTTAACAATATCTTTTCCATCTTGCCTTATCTCAAATTCACTACTTTGATGATATCTGAAAAAGTCATCTATTGCAGGAATGTCATTTTTAGCAGACTCGCCCATGGGAAATGGCAAACTACTGTTAGAGCCATGTAATACCCTGTAAACCTGATTGTTTTGCGGAATGAATTTATCAAATGAATTTTCGTGCATGTATAGCATTGATATCAGAATAATTGAGCCCAAACCTATACCAAGGCCAAGTATACTAACCACTGATTGTACTTTGTTTTTCTGTATGCTTTTAAATGCAATTCTTAAATTTATTGATGGATTCATAGTTTATATATTTATCGGGTTATTCATATCTAAAAGCTTCCACCGGGTTTCTAATTGCAGCCCTATATGTTTGACCGCTAACTGTAATTAATGAAATCATCATTGCTATAAAACCTGCTAAAGCAAACAACCACCAACTTAATTCAGTTTTATAGGCAAATTTTTGTAGCCAACTATTCATAGTGTAGTAGGCAATTGGACATGCAATTAAATAGGCTATTGCAAAATAGATCATGAAATCTTTGTTGAGCAGAATTAGGATTTCAGATACTTTGGCTCCGTTTACTTTGCGAATGCTAATTTCTTTTGTTTTTTGACTGATGATATAAGATATCAATCCATACAATCCGAGGCTTCCTATCAGAATGGCGATAATTGCAAATAGCTGAATAAGATTGGAAGTGTTAGTTTCTTCTTTGTACAAACTAGCGATTTTCTCATCGAAAAAATTGTAATTCATAATGTCATTTGGAAAAACCTCATCCCATTCTGCTTGTACTTTTTTTATTGTTTCTTGATAGCCAGATTGATTTAAATTCACAGGATTAATTTTAACAGCCATTTCATTTATAAGCCCGCCAAAATTGCCAAAAATGACATTCTCCATACTCCTTTGTAATGATCGTGCATGGAAATCCTCAACCACACCTACAATCATTAATCTTATTCCACTGTATTCGAATTTTTCACCTATCGCATCCTGGGGATCACTAAAGCCAAAAAGTTTTGTCATTTTTCTGTTTACAACAACATCTCCACTATTTTTTACGCGCGAAAAATTTTGTCCGGCAATAATTCTGAGTTTATATAAATCCAGATAATCTTCATCGGCAGCTTTCAAATTTGCGTTATAAGTGTCCTTTTCTATTGAAGGATGATTGATTATGTTACTAACTCTCCAATCAGCCAAAGGGCTACGTGTGCCAAAGCTTACCATTTCAATTTCCGGATACTTAAGTAGATTTGCTTTTAGTAATGGGAGATTATCTTTGTTGGATTCGGGTAAGGTGACCAATAGAATGGCCTCTTTATTAAATCCTAAATCCTTGGTCATGAAATAATTTAATTGTCGGTTCATAACTAAAGTGCCTATAATTAAGATGATTGAAATGCTAAACTGAATGATTATCAAAATACGTCTTACGGATAATGGTACAGACGAGTTCTTTACGGCAAGCGAGCTCTTTAAAGCAACATTCGAGCTCGTTCCAGCTATGATCATAGAAGGATACAAACCTGAAAGCAATCCAATAATTGCTGCCAACAACGCTAAATAAATAAGGATGCCAGGATTCGTAAGAAGATCTAAATCCAATCGATATCCAATGATATTTTCAAGATAAATAAAAAGAAACCGGGCAATGAATAATCCTATAAATGCAGCAACATAAGCTATAAAAACGGATTCGATTAGAAACTGGACAATAGATTGAGCTTTGCTCTCTCCAAATATTTTCTTAATTCCTATTTCTTTAAATCGCTTAGTAGCCTGAACAACTGATAGGTTTATGAAATTGATCGAAGCGATTAAAATCAAAAACAAGCCAATTACTCCAAGAATTAATAAATTCTTTTCTGGGACTTGACGATTACTATAGTTGTTGCAAAGTCCGGAATGTAATTCCGAAAGTGCTTGTAACACATATCGCCGATCTTGGCTATTATTTTTCTCATGGTATTTATCATAGAATGCCAAAAGCTTATTTTCAAAATCGGCTACAGATATATCTTTCTGCAAAAGCAAATAGCAATTGGTGGAAGAATGGCCTGCCCCCCAATCTGTGCCTCCACCAAAATATGGATTTATTATAATCTGATCATAATAATTTGCAATAATAGTGAAAGGAAGATCTGTATTTTTGGGAGGATCTGATATAACCCCACTGACTTGTAAAGTAGCTTTATTATTTATAGTTATCAATCGATTCATTGCTTCACCTACTTCCTGTTCAGATAAACCAAAATACTTTTGCGCCAGTGAAGAGCTAATCACTACACTTCCCTTATTGATTATAGCTTCCGAGGGATTGCCGGCTAAGAAATTAAAATCGAAAACCTTAAAAATATTAGGGTCCGCGCAAACTATGCCTTTAGTTTCCTGGTACCTTTGGATGTCACCATTTTCATTTTCAATACTAATTTGACTAATTTGACCTTTAGCAGCATAGAAGGTCATTACGGCATCTATGCCGGGAAACTCATTTCTTATTGCTTCTCCCACGGGAGGTACCTGGCCTTCCTCGTATTTAATTCCTTCGTTTGGGTCTTGATATTCAGTGATTAAGCGATAAATATTATCATAATTATGATGATAGCTATCGAAACTAGATTCGTAAACAATAATTTTAAAGATTACCAGACTACACCCAATGCCAATGGCTAAACCACCTAGATTAATTGCTGCATAGGTTTTATTCATCCTGAGATGATTCCAGATGGTTTTAATTAATGATTTTAACATAATAATATATAGCAATTAAGCCTTTTTCGTTTCAAAATGTACCAATATTCCTACCCTTATCCATTCCCATTCTCAAAAATTATTTTTCCATCCAACATATTAATGGTGCGATGGGCAAAACCGGCATCGCGTTTCGAGTGAGTTACCATAATTATTGTGGCACCTTCCTGATTAAGTTCTGATAGTAGGTTCATAACCTCAATACCATTTTTTGAGTCGAGATTACCTGTTGGCTCATCGGCAAGAATTAGTTTTGGATTTGCCACAACCGCTCTGGCAATTGCTACTCGCTGTTGCTGTCCACCCGAAAGTTGTTGAGGAAAATGCTTAATACGATGCCCAATTTTCATGCGTTTTAATACAGCTTCCACTCGTTCGCGTCGTTCGCTGGCCTTCATTTTTAGGTACAACAACGGTAGTTCCACATTATCAAACACACTAAGTTCGTCGATGAGGTTGAAACTTTGAAAAATGAAACCGATATTCCCTTTGCGGAAGTTTGTTCGGTTTTTTTCTTTTAGTTTAGAGACATTTGTTTTGTTAAAAATATAATCTCCTTCTGTTGGATTATCTAACAAACCAATAATATTGAGTAAAGTTGATTTTCCACAACCTGATGGCCCCATAACAGCCACAAACTCACCTTTTTTTACATGAAGGTCAACGCCATTCAGTGCATAAGTTTCTACCTCTTCGGTACGAAATACTTTTCCTAATTTTTCTGTTTTTATCATAATTTTTTTATTTATTGTTATTTACTATTCAATTCTTAAATTTTTTCTAATTATATAATCTTTACTATTTCTTTTCCTACTCATACCTCAATGACTCAACTGGATTTCTTCTTGCTACTTTAAATGTTTGAAAACTAACTGTTATTAGGGCTATGAGCAAAGCCATAATTCCTGCCAATGCAAATATCCACCAACTTAATCCGATTTTATAAGCAAAATTCTGTAGCCAACTGTTCATAATATACCAGGCAATGGGAACTGCAATTACAAAAGCAATGGCAACCCATTTTACAAAATCTTTGTTGAGCATGATTAATATTTCGGATACCATTGCACCATTTACTTTGCGGATTCCTATTTCTTTTGTGCGTTGCGCTGAAATTAAAACGGTTAAACCAAATAACCCCATAGTTAGAATGACTATTGCAATGATTGAGGCATAGCTTATAATTTTACTTAATCGTTCTTCTGACTGATAACGATTTTCCAGCTCTTTATCCCAAAATATGTAGTTAAGTTTCTCTTTTGTGCCAATTTCATTCCAGTCCAATTTCATGGCTGCAATTACATTTGTTAGGTCTAGCGGATTAAATTTCAATAATACAGCACTATATCCATTGCCCATTGAAGTACGCGAATGTAAAATCATGGGTTTAATTTTTTCCCGTGAGGTTAAAAATTGATAATCTTTTACCACGCCAATAATTTTGAATTTTTCATTTTCTGCAACAACAAACTGTCCAATGGGAGAGCCAATGAAGTTCATTCTTGAAATAAATTCTTGATTGGCAATAATTGACTGATTGTTCGGATTTATATCGCTTTCAGTAAAATTTCTTCCTTCAATAATTGATATATCAAGGGTAGGAATAAAATACTGATCGGCTTTAAATGTGTAGGTTTCCAAAACTTCATCATTGTTAACTTCAAATCCCCTACTGGAATAACCATCAAAATAATTCCTGTTAGTTAAAGCTGCATTAATTACACCGGGTTCTTTCTTCAGAATGTCGCGTAGGACCACTGATTTTGCCTGACTTAGGTAGGGAACATCAACCGAAATAATATTCTCATCAGAAAAGCCCAGAGATTTATTCTTAAGAAAATGGGTTTGTTTATTTATTACTATGGTTGCAATTATCAGAATTATAGTAAGGGTATATTGTAAGCCCAGAAATACCTGAGAACTTCCTGTTTTCTTACTTCCAAGTAGTTTCTTTGCAGACATTATCGTGGGTTTTACTTTTCTAAATATAAGTACGGGTATTAAACTGGTCAGAAAAATCAATAGACAGATGGTTAGAATTGAAAATCCGATTAAAGCCGACTTGCTTATTAGATTAAAATAAATTTCACCTTCTGATATATGATTAAAGATTGGAATGAGAAGATAGGTGAGCAGTCCTCCAAGTATAAATGAGCCAATTATTAGAATTGAATTTTCGTTTAAAAACATTTTTAATATATCAAATTCCCGTCCGCCAAATGATTTTCGAATACTAATTTCACCCGCTTTCTTAAAAGATTGACCCAAAGTGAGAATTACATAATTGCTAAATGCAATAAATAAAATAAGGATACCAACCACTGTTAATATGTTAAGCAGGGTTTTGTTACCCGTGCGCTCGAATGCAACATGGAAAGAATTATTCAGATATAAACTTTTTAAAGGCAGGGTAAAAGCTTGAAAACATTTTTCAGAGGAATTCAATTCATTATTTTTTTGTGCTCTTTCTATATCTTTCTGATAAAAGGTTTTTACATTAGTGCTAATGAGTGTATTCGCCTGTTCTGAATTTACATTGTTTTTAAGTTCCAGAAATAGGGAAGAGTTCCCAAATCTATTGTTCGATTGCCAAAAAGCATTTTCATATTCGTAAGGTATAATTGCTTCAAAATCAAGGGTTGAATTTTTCGGAATATCTTCAAGTATGCCTGTTATGGTGAAAGGAGTATCCCTTATAGAAGTAAAAGTTACCGTTTGTCCAATCAGTTCCTCTATCTGGCTATTCTTTTTGTCAATTATTTTTTTTGCTAATGATTGTGTGATGACAATATTGGCCGGATCCAAAAGTAACTTATCTTTGTCACCATATAATAACTTAAAACTAAACATCTTAAAGAAATCCTGCTTGGCAATGCCTAATGATATTTTTAGGTTTTCATTCTCTAATTCAAGCTGAGCCATATACCCAATCCTGAAAGGAGTGCAATGCTCAATTTGGGGTACATTATCTTTCAAAGATTTAACCAGATCGGCATTAACAAGGTGATCGGCAACAGTGGTTCCATCCTTAAGTACATATTTGTAATTAAGACGGTAAATATTGTCAGCCTTTGTATGAAAACTATTGTACGATTTTTCCTGTGTAACAAATAAGTAAATTATTAGTACGCTGGCAAAAGCAATAGATAAGCTAAAAATTATAATAAACGCATTAAGTTTGTTTCTATTTATGTTTCTTAATGCATACTTTATTCCCTTGTTCATAGTAATTCTATTTTAGTTTTTATTCATATATGTGTGCCTCCATACAGGAGTTTTCGTTATTTCGGCTTCGCTCAAGGATCGAAATTGCGGGTTGGTGAGTGGAGTCGAACCACTACTCATACCTCAATGCTTCTATCGGATTTCTTCGAGCCGCTCTATAGGTTAAACCACTTACGGTAAGCAACACAATGACTAAAGAAATTATGCCAGATAAAACAAATATCCACCAACTTAAAGTTGTTTTAAAGGCGAAATTTTCTAGCCATTTATTCATACCATAATAAGCAATGGGAGTAGCTATTATAAAGGCTACAGCCATCCACTTTACAAAACTGGCATTGAGCATTTTCATAATTTCAGAAACCGCTGCTCCGTTGATTTTCCGAACCCCTATTTCTTTAGTTCGGCTTGTCATTATAAAAGAAGCCATTCCAAATAATCCTATACTGGCAAGAAAAATTGCTATAGCAGCAAAATAACCCATCAATTGAAAAGTCTTTTCATCTTTCTGATAAAGTTGCTTCAATCTCACATCCAAAAAGCGAAAATCAAACATTTCATCAGGATAGATTTTTATGCTCGTTTCTCTAAGCGTATTGATGGCATCATTTGCATTGGAAGGATTGACTTTAACAATAAGTCGGGAACACCATTTTTGAAAAATAACGAAAAGCACAGGCTTGATTTCATCATGAAGAGATTCAAAATGAATATCGTCAACAATACCTACAATTATCCTATCTGACATTGGCCAGGCACATTTAATCTTTTGCCCTATTGGATCTCCTTGAATTCCTAGGTGTTTAACAGCGGCTTCATTTAAAATCAAAGATTCGGTAATATCTGTTTTTAATTGATCCGAAAAAAGTCTTCCTTGTGTTGCTTTTATCCCAAGCGTTTTAAAATAATCAAATTGTACATGCACTGTAGGAAGTGTTATCCATTCTGTTTGTTCTGTCGGCATGGCAGCTCCCCAATTATTTAGATCGCCGGAAGGAACACGACTAGCCGATGAAACACTCTTCACAATACTTTGTTCGAGAAGAGCTTGTTTGAGCGAGATGTATTTCGCCTCATCACCATAATCATTAACATTGGCAACAAGAACATACTCTTTATCAAATCCTAAGGTTTTATTTTGAAGGAAATTAATTTGTCGCAACATAATCAAAGAACTGGCGATTAATACAATAACAATGGTAAACTGAGCGCCCACTAAAACTTTCTTCATTTGAAAGCCAGAACCCATACTTTTATTTGATTTCATCACCTTTGTTGGACTATAGGATGATAAAATAAAAGCGGGATACCAACCGGCTAATACTCCCAAAACTATCATCATGCCGGTTATTCCTAAAATAATATTCCCATTTATCAATGATAAAATGGAGAGTTCTTTGCCTGCAAGCGAATTGAAAATAGGCAAGCTCAGGTTAACCAAGAAAAGTGCAAATAGTAAGGATATGAAAAACACTATAATGGATTCTGATACAAATTGATTTGCTAATTGACTTCGGGAAGCTCCAAAGGTTTTCCGAACACCAATTTCTGTAACTCTTGTGGTTGAATTGGCTGTTAAAAGATTGATATAATTGAAACAGGCTATAAGTAAGATAAGCAGTCCTATAGCCGAAAATATCAGAACGTAGGTAATGCTATTCTGAGGTTGAATATCGTTTGACATATAAGAAGAGTAAAGATGAATATCTTTTAGATTTTGCAGTTTAAATATTTGTAAAGGAGCTTCATCACCTTGAAGGTTTTTTATTAACTCGGAAATATTCGCTTCCACTTCTGGTTTTGAAAACTGATCTTGCATCTCAAAATAGACTAGAAAATTTTGCCAGCCCCAATCATTCATCATTTTTTCGCCAAACAAGTTATTGGCACCTGCTAATGTGATTAAAAAATCATATCTAAAATGCGAATTATGAGGCATATCTTCAATGACTCCAGTAATTGTACCTTTATATTCATTGTTGAGTATTAATACTTTACCAATCGGATTTTCATTTCCAAAATACTTTTGTGCGGCTTTTTCTGAGATTACAATAGTTTCGGGTTGCTCCAAAGCTGTTTCGGCATTGCCAAATTTAAATTTGAAGGAGAACATTTGCAATAAATCAGCATCCACAAAAGCAGTCAAGGGTTCGTTAAATTTCTGCTCTTTATATTCAACAACCATATCATCTCGAGGGAAGATTCGGGCGTATTCCTTTATTTGCGGAAGTTTATCATCCAGCAATTTTGCTATTTGAGGGGCCTGATAAGGATCCGTCTCTTTACACAAGCGATAAATATTATCTGCATTCTCATTATAACGATCATAACTTAATTCATCCGCGACGTAAATCAACAGTAAAATACTTACGGCCATACCAATAGAAAGGCTGGAAATACTTATTAAAGAATATACCCTACTCTTAATTAGATTTGCAAAGGCTATTTTAAAATAATTTTTAATCATGATTAAGTGTTTTTAACTGGTTAATTTATTCGTATCTAAGGGATTCCACTAGATTTCTTCTTGCTGCCCAAAACGTTTGCCAGCTTACAGTTATTAGTGCAATAAGTATTGCAATAAGTCCTGACAAGGCAAAAATCCACTTACTTAAACTCCAATCTTTCATTATCCCCAAAACTGTCGTAGCCCGAGATAATTACCTTTTCACCAGGATTAAGTCCTTCGAGTAATTCATAATATTTGGGATTTTGCCTTCCAATTTTAATAAAGCGTTTTGATGCTGATTTGCCATCGGCAGATAGAACAAATATCCATTGACCGCCAGTTTCCTGAAAAAAGTTACCGCGTGCTAGTAGTAAAGATTCTTTGGGATTACCCAATTGTAAACGTGTATAATAGGTTTGGCCGGTTCGCATATTGTCGGGCATTTCTGTAACAAAAATCATTTCCACGGCAAAATTGCCTTCTCTAACATCAGGGTGCACCTTTCTTATTTTTAGTTCAAACTCCTGACCTTGTCTTTCCAAAATAGCTGTTAAACCAACACGTACTTTGTCGATATAATGTTCATCTATTTGGGCAAGCACTTTAAAAGATGTGAGTATGTGAATTTGTCCAATTCGGCCACCTTTTGGAATTGATTGCCCTAGTTCGGCATCGAGTATGGTTAACTGGCCATCAACGGGAGCCGTTACATGTAAATTATCCTGTCGCTGTCGTACCAGTTTTAGGTTTAGAGCCATATTGGCTAAGTTATCTTCCATTTGCTTCACTTGTATTGAACGATAAATGGAATCTTGTTTTTGGCGCTCTATATATAGATCATAACTTCGTAAACTAAAATTATAATCTTCTTCTGACACTAAAAAAACTTCCTTAGAAATTAAGTCTTCGCTATAAAGTGATTTATTTTGCTCGAATCCTCTTTTCTTACGTTTAATATCAAATTCCAGATTCAGCAATTCGCGTTTTATTTGTAGCTTTTCTTGCTCCATAGTAACCATAGTATTACGTAGAAAATTGCTTTTCTCGGCCAACTGTGCTTCACTGTTTAGTATGCTCAGACTTAAATCAGGATTGCTCAATCGTAAAATCACATCACCTTTTTTGACCATCGCACCCTCTTCGATTACTTTTTCTTCCACACGGCCACCCTCTCTGGCATCCAGGTAAATGGTCGCAATTGGTTTCACTACACCGGTTATAGTAATATAATCATGAAAAGTGCCATTGCTTACTGTTTCAATGCTAAGTTTATCGGCATCTACAACATAAGTTGAAATGTGCTCGGTAAAAAATGCCTGATAAATAAGTGCTGAAAAGGCAAATACTGCCAATGCAATATAAATATGCTTTTTCTTAATTCCCTTTTTCTTTTCTATTGGTATGTCCATATTTTCTTATTTTTGGCTTGAGGGTTAGCTCTTCACCTTATAAATTTTCAAATTTTCAAATCTCAAATCTTTCACCTCTTCGTTCTCTCATTTCCTCGCCTATTCTCTCTTTCACCTTCTCTACCTCAAATGCTTCCAATTACTTGTTTGGTAAAATGTTAGCATTTGTTTACGCATAATAAATATTAGTTTCGATTTTAGCAGAGCTGCTTCGGCATATACAAAACGCTGTTTCGCTGCCTCAAAGTCTGTTGTTCCTGCCAGCCCTTTTTCCATTTTTTTTGTTATATTGTGTAATGTCAGTTTACTGAAGTCATGCAGCTCAATAGATGACTGGTATTCGCTTTCAGCAGATTGTAGTTCCTCAATCGCATTCCAGATTTCAATATAAAGATCTTCTCTTTGCTTTTCCAGTTTGAGTTGGTTGTCAATCACTGCAATCTTCTTTCTTTTTATGCGACTGTGAACTGTTGCACCATTAAAAATAGGAATAGCAATTCCCATGTTCACCCATTGATTTTGATTGTTTGTAAGTTGATTTTTAAAACTCAGTGTGTCACCATCAAAATAACCGGTATTAAAACCTCCTGAAACATAAATCCTGGGTGAAATGCCTCCTTTTGCTATGGCCAGTTCCTTTTTTGAAGCAATCAGGAGATATTCGCTTTGTTTAATTTGGGGTAAAAAAGTAACCGCAGTTTTAAATACCGAATCAACCTGAGGTACCTGATTGTTAATCAATAACACCATGTCTGTTGTGTCGATGCTGAACGACTGGCTTGCATTCAGCCTCAGCAATTGTTTTAACTGAAGTAATGATTTGCTTGCATTATTTCGAGCATAGGTAAGGCTTAGCTTATCTGCTGCCCATTGACTTTTAAGTTCCTGAACAGTAAGGGGCGATTCCTTACCAATATCAACAAGTTTCTGCATACGCTCAAATTGATTGCGCGAAAGTTCCAGCTGACTTTGTGCCACATCCTCTAAACCCTGGCTGTAAAGAACCATATAATAAGATGTAAGGATTTCCATGATGAGCATATTCTTTTTCAAAACGGCTTCTTCTTTTATTGCTAAAAGCTGATATTTGTTGAATCTGATAGTGTTATATTTCACAAGTCCTTGAAAAATATTTATTGATGAATTAGCCCAAAAAACATTTGTTAAAGTTTTATCGTAGGTAATAGTATTTGTGTTTCCATCAATGTTTCTTCCATAATTTAAATCAACAACACTGCCAAGGTTTAAATCAGGTAATAATTTTGCTTTGCTCTCCAATAGATTTATTTCATGTAACTTAATTTGATTGTATTTGTGATTAAGTTCAATATTGTTAAGAAGGGCATGGTCGATACATTTTTTGATGCTCCATGATTGTTGGGCTTTGGCAGGAAATATGCTTCCGGCAATCATTACACAAATAATAATAATGAGAATATTGCTTCTAAGAATTATTGTATTTCCTATCTTCAATTGCAAATAATTATAGTTATCAAATATTGGTTTCATCTAAAAAATTTATTTGTTTGATGTCGGATGTTCAAACCACATACCATAAATTATATATACTTGAATAGCAAATGAGTAAGGGATTACTAACTATACAATATTCAAAATATGTGTAAAAATATTTTACACATAGTGTGTGTTTTATTTACAATTATTTACCTTCGTAAAAAATCTGTTAATAGTACTCCTAAAAAACATGAAAGGTAAAATACTAATCATAGATGATAACAAAAGCGTACTAACTGCGCTTGATATGTTACTGCAAACAGAATTTAGTGATGTGTTTACACTAAGTAACCCCAATTGTTTAATTAGTACAATTAAGCAACACGAAGTAGATGTAGTGTTACTTGATATGAATTTTAAGGCTGGAATTAATACAGGTAATGAAGGGATATATTGGCTCAAACAAATATTATTGTATGATGATACCATAAGTGTGATTATGATTACGGCAT
>Ga0222636_1000509_pt1 | contig 20021 bp, 21 predicted proteins | sample AntAcemetagen141_FD_179811 | JGI IMG/M metagenome (GOLD analysis project Ga0222636, IMG submission 179811) | Saline water microbial communities from Ace Lake, Antarctica - #141 | ecosystem: Environmental > Aquatic > Non-marine Saline and Alkaline > Saline | place: Antarctica: Ace Lake...
CTACAAGATACAAAACAAAGGGCAAGACTCTGGAATTTAGTATTTTAAATATCAACAAATTATGGTTGATAAAGGTGGGTTAATGCACAGCCTGACGGTATTGCGCTATGAATAGTTGCCGATTGCGGGTTGCCTCCCTGTCGAATTACACCAAACTTTATGCGGGTTACAACCCTTGATTTTACCACCATACGGCAATTATTTATGAGCGCGTGTTATGTTTATTTTCTTTATTTAGTCCTTATTATGCTATTTTAACTTTTCAAAATGCACATTTTGAACAACAAAACCTGAAATTATTCCATCCTTGTTTCGCTCAAAGCGATATTCACCATAATTCTCACCGGTAAACGTATCCGGGTACTTTGGTTCCAGATTCCTGGCCAAGCCGTTTGGAATCGTTAATGTAAGATGATCCTCTTCAATCGTAATTGTGTAAACTGAAATTAATTCCGGACTATAGTAGATGCCCGCAAATGCCAAAAGATCCTGAGCTGAAGGATCGAATAAAACTAACCTGTTAAGTGTGAAGTCTTCACTGTACTTAAAAAATACCTGATCTACCTGTCTGCTATCATTTAATTGAAATGTTGCACTGACATCAATGTTATTATTGATAAATAAAGTATCGTTAACAGGAGTTAGATTAAAATTGGATGGAAGCAGTCTACTTGAAATTACATGGGTACTTAGTATTTTGTCATTTCGTACAAACGTGACAATAATACGGTCATCCTCCTTTGCAGAATAACGACCGGAGTATGCATCCAATAGGGAAGGGTCAACTTCGTGATATTTACTTTTCTTACTATCCTGAACAGCAACAACTTTTTCTGTTTTTGTAAATTCACCAAAAAATGCTTCAAATATCTTGCTGGAGACCGTTGGGAAAATTCGACAATTGTTAAGAATTATTATCCCGGCCTCTATTTCAGGATAATAGCTTAGCTCGGTCCAGTGAAATCCGTCAAATCCATCGTGATAGTAATGTAAGAGACCATTCTGTTTGTCCACAAATAGGCCAAAAGCATAATCAATTGTATCACCATTTGTAAGTATCCCTTTTGTGGTCATGTTAGAGATTATCTCTTCCCCTCCTATTTCTGCTGAAGCAAAATTTTGTAACCATTTTGACAGGTCAATTACTGAAGAGTAGATACTGCTGGCACCATATAGTGCCTGTTCATCAATAACATGTCCGTATTCTCCACGCATTTTATAGTAACCCTGTGCGCTATTCGGAACTACGCGTTGGATCGTTGCGTAAATTGGACTGTTGACTGAGGTATTGTTCATACCAAGTGAATCAAAAATATTTGCCTTCATCCATTCCCGAAATGAAACCCCACTTACGCGTTCAACTAATTCTGCCAGAAGAATGTAGCTTGTATTTGTATAACTGAACTCAGAGCCTGGAGAGTTTTGAGATTCTTTTTGATTTTGAATTTGTTGAATGAGCTCCTCCTTGGTCCAATCTCCCCTGATACCTTTCATCCCGAAGGTCCTTTTTATTTCCCTGTATCCACTCGTTTGATTCAACAAATGCCTGATCGTAACAGGCTGGCCAAAATCAGGGCATTCAGGGATATACATTCGGATATCATCATCGAATGAAAGCTTTCCTTCCTTTTCCAGCAACGCAATAGCGAATCCAGTAAATTGCTTTGAGACTGAACCTATATTGGAAAGTGTTTCAGTTGTGAAGGGATTCATGTGAGTCAAATTAGCCATCCCGTAAGCAGTCGTATATATAATCTTACCTTTATGAACAACTGCTACTGCACCACCTGGTCCATCAGTAAAGTATAGCGCATTAAGAATCTGATTTATTTGTATCTCGGGAGTATTTCCCAATGGTTCAGCATTTGTTATTTCAAGGGAGTATTCACCTGAACCATAAAGAGGTGATACTTCGATGCTGTATTGTCCGGAATCTGTGGCTTCCATATAAAAGCCTTCCTGCATAGCAATCATATTGAATCTTCCAATCTGTTTTCCCAACGGATTGTTTAAAATAATAATGACACTGACGCCTTTTTGATCGATTTTCCCAGCAACAAATTGATTGGCATCGAGATCCAACGTATAAATGTGCTTTTCTCCGGCAATTAAATTCCTTTTAATTAGCTGGCCAGTTTCGAGTGTAATTGTATCTTGTCCCTGTAAAAGAATACTAAAGTAAAGGAACAAAGAAGTAAAAACAAAAAAAGTCTTTTTCATGATATTATCCTTTCATTTTTTAGTTTCGTGGTCACCATGCTGAAATTAAACATAACATAAGTATAAACGGAATATTCCGTTTATATCTTATATATCTGTAATAGTATGCTTTATTAAAATACAGATTAATAAAGTTATTGATGTTTTGAATTTTATTTTGTATTATTTATTTCCCAAATATACAAATATTTGGCGAATATTAGAATTCAAAATAACGCCAGTAAATAATTATTCTGGCATATTTTGGATTTAGAGATGATTAAAATTCCACTCTTTTGCAAATATTAGTTTGTGTGTCAGCCTTTGTGATTTGCATTTTTATGCAATGCAGTGGGGCTTATCTTAAGGGAAGGAGAAAAAAATAAAATAAATTCCCTCAAGTTTGCAATAACTTTTCTACAAAGAACCTTCTCTTTTACACTTCCATACAACATAAGTATAAACGGAATATTCCGTTTATATCTTATATATCTGTAATAGTATGCTTTATTAAAATACATATTAATAAAGTTATTGATGTTTTGAAATTTTTTTTGTATTATTTATTTTCCAAATATACAAATATTTGACGAATATTAGAATTCAAAATAACGCCAGTAAATAATTATTCTGGCATATTTTGGATTTAGAGATGGTTAAAATTTCACTCTTTTGCAAATATTAGTTTGTCATCGTAAATATGTAAAGCTATTACAAGACAATAGTATTAAGATTAGTATGACGGAAAATGGAGATCCTCTTGAAAATGCTATTGCAGAAAGAGTAAATGGAATCATTAAAGAAGAATATTTACAAGATTATTATATTCAACTTTATATGTTTTACCATCTTCGGCAGTTGTCGCAAATTTTGCGACAACTGAATTTTTATCCAGCTCTCCCTCGTTAAAAGTATTGTTAATATGTTTTCCAAATGGTTTTTATATCTCTGTCAAACAGATCTACCATTTGGTGACGGTTAAGCCAAACCGTTTCATCGTGCAAACGGGTCTGAATACGTATTTCGTTAGATTCCGTTTGATATATTATTATTTCAGAATTATTTTCTTTCATATTTTCTTTTTTTACACCAATTGTCAAAGACTAATTGGTGGTGTTGCAATGGAGAACTGCGGTTGGATTAATCGCTGAACTCTGGATTACATATATCCTTTGTTACAGCCATTTGCTTTTTATTAATCTATATTCATTTATGTTCTATTGCTGTCAAATTCATGTTGTTTACTTTTTTTAAAAGAACATCCTTACATTGCATGAGTTCTTGGTCAAAAATGACAATGTTTTTTCCGCTTACATGTAATGAGCTATTAAACCGAATGCCTTTTGCTCCAGTAAAAACGTTGATAAATTCACATATAAATTGAGTAGGAATATATTCAATTTCTGTGTCATATCTTCTCATTGGTTTTGACAAGTCTCGACTAATCTTTTTTCTTAATAAGCTAGCTTTTATTGTTGCATTAATTTTTGTTGGTTGAAATAGAGATGTATCTTCCGTGAAATCCACAATTTTTATTGAATCAACTTTATCTTTTAATTGAAATCTAGCCACACTTAATTCATCCAAATATGAGGCACGTACTTCATATAGAATAGTATCAGGATTATCGCTTAAATATAAATATGGTATACCGGAAGGATTAGCTCGTCCACCACTAACAAGTTCTGGTTTTGGACTCTTCATTTCATCTGGACTATATGACTTTAAGCCACTTTGATGATGTACTCTGGCTCGAAATAAGTCATTTTTTGGCTTTAATTCGAATTGAGTGTTAAAGAATCCATCCCATCCCAATTCTTCCAAGTAATCAATATTAGAGATAAACCTTTTAGACCATTTTAATTCTTCTTTTAACCTTTCCCAATGCATGGAATTCTCAATTATATCTTCATTATAATCAACAAGGTCTTCTGAATTTGAAATACTTGTCGAAAGTTTTGGTAAAACTTCATCAAGAATTTTTGTTGCAATATCAGATGATGAGAAAAAATTCCAATTTGCTTGAATTTTTGATTTAAATGATTCTCCTTTTTCTGCCAAACGAAAGTTATCTATTAATTCTTGAAAAAAGTCTAGTAGTTCAACAGTGTCTATTAAGCAAACTTTACTTGAATCACAAATCTTACAATCTCCAATTCTTTTAGACGATAATATGAATCCTTTCAGTTCTCTATCAGCAAAACAGTTAGGGCAGATTTCCATACGACTTATATATTACTTAAATATTCCTGAACTATTAAAATGTGATTCTTAATAGAGATTTTTTTCACTACACCTAAGCCAGGATAATGTTCTTCATCAAAATAATTTTCTAATTCCTGAATTGCTGAGTTGGTAAGATTGTTTTCTCTGCAATAAGTCACGGCTTTCAATGCAGCTTCAGCAAATTTCCCTTGTACATTAGCTATTGAATCATTGCTATCAGAAGTAAAATGTCTTATCCAAATTTGATTTTGGTCATTTAAAAATGTTAAATGTATTACAACAGCTCTTGGAGTGCTACCACCATCTGAATATTCACTAGGCAAAACAGTGTAATCAGAGAATCCTATAAATCCTTCCTCTGAGTAATATAGGTGTTCTTCTGAAAATCGATGCTCTTGAATATTAAGGAAATCGCTATTGCGCAATTGTTTTTCAAAAAAATTATCTAATCTAATATAATTCTTATTTAATCCTCGAAGAAATCTGTCTAATGCTCTATTTCTTCCTGGGTCTTCAACATTTATTGAACTAACTTCCGGTTGTTGAACTAAGTTCTTAAATTTATGGTCATCAACATTTACATCATTTTTGCATAAAATCATGCAATTGGTTAAATTATAATCATTTATACTTTGATAAATGTAATTTGCATTATTCTGATAATGAAAGGCAGGTATTAAAATATTTTCTTCTTGACCAATGATATATTTCAAAAAGGAATCATTATCACCAGCTAATTTTCCCACTTCAGGATTGACTATTAAATAAGCTTGTTGTTCTAGTTGCTGAAAAATTTTGCAGACAAGATTTAGATTGTTTTGAGATTCTTTTACAGGCTCCAATATTGGCATAATATAGTCCTGAGTAATACCTTCAATAGCTAATTCACGCAGTGCAATAAGTTCAAATTGCCTTGCTCTTAATATTGGATAATACATATGTTAGGCATTTAATGGTGATTTAACATTATTTATCAGAATTCTCATTGCTGATTTGTTCAACTTGAGTGCTAAACTAAGTTGGTTAAATATTTTATAATAGCGACCTGAAATCACATTTTCAAAATTTCTTTTTTTCATTTTTTCAATGAAGAGTTTATTTAACTCAAAATTCGGAATCTGTCTTAATATATCACTACAGATGCTGAATTGATTGAAACTTGTCATATTGGGGAGTTCCCCCAAATACAATTTAACAATTGATTTGTATTCATGGGTATGGAGTATGTGCATTATTGTTTCTGCTTCCAATTCTGTATCATTTATTGCATTTCTATATAGTGTGAACTTTTGTGTTTGTTTTTTTTTATAGGTTATAATTCCAATTTTGGAATCATACTTTTTAAATAAATGCAATTTGGTTTCTGGAACAATAAGAAATATTTGATTAAATACTTTTCGATAATATTCAATTTGCAACTTTAAGCGGCTATCAGTATCATATTCCGTTTTTATCTCAAATACTTTAGAATTGCCATTAAACATAGCTAAGTCTGCAATTGCATTGCCAACTCTATACTCACTGTATACTTTTGAATTAGATTGTCCGATTTCCTTAATTAACCATTCCGTCAAAAAGGAATTTTTTAGGACATATTCATTTTGATAATATTTTTCAATAATGGAATAGACATGTTTTAAATAGTCATAATAAGTTGCATTTGAAGAACTTATCCATTGTTCATCATATCTCTCAATTTTGCACCTCACTGAAGTAAAATCATTTTTCATCCATAATTCTGCCTCATTCCTTAAAAATAAAGAAGAATAATCACGCAATTGATTTTGACTATATGATGTTTTAATTTCCACAACGTTGAATTAATCTATTATTACAAAATTAAGTTTTTTTTCAATGCATTAGGTAATTTATTCTATTTGTGTTTTTTTGTCATCTTTTCTCTAATTAGCTTGCCCCCAACAAAGGTATAAACGTAATGTGCTTATTTCTCCTAATGTTGCTGAGTATGTTGCACTATGTTTTAGCTAATTCTTGTATAAAGTAATTTTTCTGTCAATTAACGCATATTCACCATCGAAACTTGCAGCTTCAACATCGTCATAAAAAATAGTTTCTAATCCTAAATTTGAACTATCAAACCCATCTAGCATCCCATATAAACGGACAACTTCCGATGGGTCTATAATACATGTGAAAGTAAGATAAATTTTACCAGTATTGTCGCTGAGATCTTTTCCTTCTTCCAAATTTCCAACAGTATTACTGTATCCGGCAAATTTCATCATTCGATAATAAATAAAGTCACCAATAACGGGACTACCTACGTTATTTAAAACTGTGATTTCAAAATTTACATCTAATTTGTAAATAGAAGATTGCTCTGCTACTTTATAACATCCTGAAAATATTATTATTCCCAATGAAATAATTAATAATGAAAATAGTTTTTTAGGATTCATTTTTAATAAAATTATTTTTAGTAAATAAAAACAATAAAAATTTCTATTAAAGTTTTGCTACTTCTTTCAAATGTAAAATTAATAAAAATTACTTTTGTATATATTATTTTTTTATTAATGATTGTGTGCAGCATAAAAAGTCATTTTAATTTAATAACAAAGGATAACGGAAAATTGTAATGATAGAATGATATGGTTTTGTAATATTCCAATATTCTATCGTTAAAATGCTTTTAGACTAAACTAATGAATAAAATACTTACAAAATATTTAATATTTGACTGGGGTGATACGGTGATGCGTGATTTTGCTTTGGAAGGGCCAATGTGGAAATGGGAGAAAGTGGACTGGATTCCCGGAGTAGAAAATGCCTTAATAAAATTATATAAAAACTATACTTGTGTAATTGCAACCAGCGCCGATCATTCTGATACAGATGATATGAAAAAAGCTTTAAAGAGGGTAGGAGCTGATAAATATTTTACTCACTTTTTTTCTCAGAAAGAACTTGGGTTTAAAAAACCTGATGTTAGATTTTTTAAATCTGTAGCAGAAAAAATAAATGAAAAACCTAAAAATTGCACTATGATTGGAAATAATTATGTAAAAGATATTATAGGAGCTAAAGATGCAGGAATGAAGACTATTTTCTTTAATGAAGAAAAGTTGGAAAGAGGTTTTCCCAAAGCAGATGTTGTGATACATCGAATGGATGATATTGAGAAATACTTTTAAATAGTGATGATTGTCATGTATTTGTAATTGATTGTAATTAATTGTAATTTTTAGTAATTTGTTGTGGACTGGAGAGTTTGGAATTTAATGTATCAAGAATAGAATATTTTAAATCAGTAAACAAAATTTATATGATTAGAAACAAAACCATTTTAACTGCTTTAATTTTACTTTTTGTGTTTACAAGCACAGCATACTCTCAAAAAGATATTCCAAAAGATTATTTCAGATCGCCTATTGATTTCCCTATAAAACTTTCAGGTACTTTTGGTGAGCTTCGTAAGGATCATTTTCATTCAGGTATTGATATTAAAACAAATGGTTCTGTTGGAAAGAAAATTTATTCTATTGCCGATGGTTATGTTTGCAGGATTAAGGTTTCGTCGAAAGGATTTGGGAAAGCAATTTATATTACTCATCCAAATGGATATGTTTCGGTTTATGCACACCTAAACAGATTTAGTAAAAATATCCAGAAACTTGTACTGGAAAAGCAATACAAAAGTGAGGAATATGAAGTGAGTATTTTTCCCGGCAAAGGAGAAATAAGTGTAAAAAAAGGAGAAATTATTGCATTTTCCGGTAATTCGGGAGGTTCGGAAGGACCACATCTGCATTTTGAAATTAGAGAAGAAAAAACTGAATATCCTGTAAATCCTTTGCTTTATGGAATTATTATTGATGATTATTTCCGTCCGAAAATTAAAACTTTAAAAGTTTATCCAATGAATAAAAATTCGTTGGTAAATAACTCAGATAAACCGATTGAATATAAAATTGAGGGTTGGGGCGAAAAACATCATCTGCATGGAAATGATACAATTAAATTGAGTGGTGATATTACTTTTGGTATTGAAACCTATGATTTGCACAACGATGTGGCAAACAGAAATGGGATTTATTCCGTAGGTCTTTATGTTGATTCGGTCTTGTGTTTTTCATATAGTATTGATAAATTTTCTTTTAACGAATCGAGGTATATTAACAGTTTGATAGATTTTGCCGATTATATAAAGAATAAACGCAGGATACAGAAAAGTTTTATAGAACCAAATAATAAATTAAGTATTTATGATAGTGTCCTGAATTCGGGGGTTGTAAATTTTATTGATACAAACTTTCATGAAATTACTTATGTTGTGAAAGATGCATACAATAATACTTCAAAACTGAATTTTACAGTAAAAAGTAATTTGCCACAAAAAATTATTAAAATTGAAAATATAAAATCCGATTCATCGACGGAATTTTGTTATGATGTTGAGAATAGATTTGAAACGGAGAATATGATTGCAGTTTTTCCGGCAAATTCATTTTACAGTTCTTTTCGTTTTAATTTTAAAACTACTGAAGCTAAGGCTAATTGCATTTCCAAAATATTTCATATTCATAATGAATTTTTTCCCGTTCATAAAAGGTTTAAGCTTAGTATAAAACTGAATAATCTCCCTAAAAAATATCGTGATAAAGCAGTTATTGTTAAGCTTAAAGAAGATGAAGTTCTTTCTTCTCATGTAGGTGAATTTAAAAATGGATATATTGAGACACACTTAAAAAGTTTTGGAAAATATACCGTTATGTTGGATACCATTCCTCCAGAAATTAAAGCATTAAATATTCATAATAATAAAAAAATATCAGGATATAAAGCTATCGTAATTGAGGTTACCGATAAATTATCAGGAATAAATACTTATCGGGGAACTTTGAATGGAAAATGGATATTAATGGAGTATGATGCGAAAAATGACAAGCTAACTTATTTTACTGACTATCACATAAAAAAAGGCAAAAATATTTTTAAATTAGAAATTACGGATAAGACCGGGAATGAAAGTTCTTACAAAGCGAATGTAATTTTTTAGTTGATTATTGTTGTTATTTTAGTATAAAATTATAGCTTTGAAGGTTATAATCCTGAATGGATTTAATAATAATTATTATTTCTGAATAAATTTAATATATGAGTGAGAAACAAAAGGATAATGAAAATCCAAAACCAACGAATATAAGTAGATTTTCGAGAAGAGATGTTTTAAAAGGAATTGCAACAGTACCTGTTTTAGGTGCAATGGCTTATGGTGTATATAGGAAAAATAAACTGGATAACATTTTTAGAAATAGTATTAATGATGAACTTGGTCTTAACCATGATGCACCTGAAGTATCACCAACAACAGCAGGAGGAAAGCAGATAAGATTAGGATTGATAGGTTTTGGTATTCGTGGGCCTCATCTTGCTCGTGGTGCCGGTTTTGCTCATCCTGAATATATCGATTATCTGAAAGAATGTACTAAAAAAGATAAAAACGATAAGAGATATCATAATTACCTGCAACAGGAAAATCTTAATGTAGTAGTTAATGGTGTTTGTGATGTTTTTGATGTTTATGCAGAAAGTGCACAAAAAGCAGCAGCTAATATTAACAGAGAAGGAAGCGGTGGCAAAATGGGAGCTGCACCAAAAAGGTATCGTACTTATAAAGAGCTTCTTGCTGCTGATGATATTGATGCTGTAATTATTGCGGTTCCAGATCACTGGCACGGACGAATGACAATTGATGCTGCCAATGCAGGAAAGCATGTTTATTGCGAAAAACCTATGACATGGACAGTCCCTGAAACTTATGAAGTTGTTGAGGCAGTGAAAAAAAATAATATTGTTTTTCAGTTGGGTCATCAGGGAAGGCAAACTGAAAGCTATTTTAAAGCTCGTGAAATTATTGAAAAAAATATTCTTGGCAAGATAAGCCTGATTGAAGTAACTACAAATCGTAATACTCCGAACGGAGCATGGGTCTATAAAATTCATCCTGAAGGAAATCCAACAACCATTGACTGGAATCAGTTTATTGGTCCTGCACCAAAGCATAAATTCAGTCTTGAAAGATTTTTCCGCTGGCGTTGTTGGTGGGATTACAGCACCGGATTATCAGGTGATTTACTAACTCACGAATACGATGCAATAAATCAAATTCTGGAAGTTGGAATTCCTGATTCCGCAATTTCCTCCGGTGGTATTTACCATTTTAAAGATGGAAGAACAGTCCCAGATGTGCTTCAAACTGTTTTTGAATTTCCTGAGAAAGACATGTCTTTAGTTTATAGTGCCAGTCTGGCAAGTAGCAAAAAAAGAGGCAGAGTAATTATGGGACATGATGCATCAATGGAGCTTGGCAATACTTTGTCAATAACTGCTGATCGTAACTCTACCAGATACAAAGAAAAAATTCAAAAGGGAATAATTGACCCAACAAGTCCGTTTTTTACTTATGTTCCGGGTAAAAATCATGTTGATGCAATATCTTCTCCAACTGAAAAATATTTTGCAGGAAGAGGTTTGTTATACACTCAACGAGGAGGAAAAACTGTTGATACAACTCATCTTCATGTTAAAGATTGGATTGATAGTATTAGAAAAGGAACACAACCCAGTTGTGATATAGATTGTGGTTTTGAAGAAGCTATTGCAGCTCACATGGGCACTATTGCTTATCGCGAAAATAGAAAAGTTTTTTGGGATAAAGAGAATAAGAAAATTGTTTAAATAAGGTGATTCGGTGTAATGAAGAATTGTTATGCAGGAATAATATAATAGCTTGTTATTCTTTTATTGGCTAGTAATACTAATTGAATTTCTAAATTGCTGATAAATATTTTGAAATATTTTTTTCTTTGTCAAGGCAAATATTCTTTGCATCCGTACGGACGGAAATAATATTTAACGCAGAGAAAGGAAAAAAGAAACAAAATATATCGGTAATTTGGATGTTCAATTGGTATAAGATATAGGAGTGGTGGGAAAATGGAGTAATGGATTAATGGAATATTGGAGGTTAAAAGTAAATCAAAGCCCGAAACTTAAAAAATTATGAAAAATCGCAGAACTTTCATTAAATCAATAGCTGCAATATCAGCAGCAAGCATGATATTTCCTCTTGAGGTGTGTTCATTTCCTGAATCAAAAAATGAGCTTATTGGATTACAGCTCTATTCTGTCAGGGGCCTTATGAAGAATGATTTGCACGGAACTCTTAAAAAAGTTGCTGAAATTGGTTATAATTCTGTTGAAGCTGCCGGTTATTCAAATGGTAAATTTTACGGATTAAAACCAAAAGAGTTTAAAAAAATGATTAATGATTTGGGAATGATTTTGCCAAGCTCTCATACATCTTTTGAACTTCTTGATGCGCAAAAAGTAATTGATGATAGCTGTGAAGCGGGAATTAATTATTTGGTGCTTCCCTGGCTGCCTGCTGAAAAAAGAAAAAGCATTGATGGCTATAAACAAATTGCTGATGATTTTAATAAAATAGGTGAGTTATGCCAAAAGTCAAATATTCAATTTGCATATCACAATCATGATTTTGAATTTATTATTACTGATGGAGAAATCCCTTACGATGTTTTGCTAAATGAAACTGATAAGGAATTACTTAAAATGGAACTCGATATTTACTGGATAATAAAAGGAGGATACGATCCTGTCAAATATTTTAAAAATTATCCCGGTCGTTTTGAGCTCTGGCATGTAAAAGATATGGAAGATAGTGAAGAAGGGTTCTTTACTGAAGTTGGAAATGGCATAATTAATTTTAAAGAAATATTTGAATACAAAATAACATCAGGGATGAAATACTTTTTCGTTGAACAGGATGTATGTCGAAAACCTCCTTTAGAAAGTGTTTCAATAAGTTATCGGAATTTAAGTGAGATGTTAAGTGAATAAAATTTAAATTTTACTAAATGTCAAATATTATTAAAGTAGGATTAGTAGGTTTTGGTTTATCAGGAAAGGTTTTTCATGCTCCCTTTATTGATGCTCATCCACGCTTTGAACTTAGAAAAGTAGTTGAGAGAAATCACAATAATTCACAAAAAATATATCCTAACATAAATATTGTAAGAGATATTTCTGATCTTTTTATTGATAAAGAAATTGATTTGATTGTAATTACAACTCCTAATATTTTTCATTTCGAAATGGTGAAAAACTCCTTGCTGGCAGGAAAACATGTAGTTATTGAAAAGCCATTTACACCAACTTCTCAGGAAGCAAAAAAACTAATAAACCTGGCAAACGAAAAAAAACTCAAACTGTTTGTTTACCAAAATCGTCGTTGGGACGGAGATTTTCTTACTATAAAAAACTTACTAAAAAACAATGTTCTCGGTAAATTGTATGAGTACGAAGCCCATTTCGACAGATATTCTCCCGAACAAAAAAACAATGAATGGAGAGAAAAAGACATTCCCGGAAGCGGAATATTATTTGATCTCGGTTCTCATCTTATCGATCAGGTTGTTTCCTTATTCGGACTTCCAAATAACATTGAAGCAGATATTCAAACACAACGAAGAGAAAGTGAAGTGGATGATTATTTTCATTTGATTTTTAGATATAAAAAATTAAAAGTAATTTTAACAGCCGGAATGCTGGTTAATAAAATAGGTCCAAAATATATTTTAAAAGGTACAAAAGGTGAGTTTATAAAATACGGAATTGACCCTCAGGAAGAAGCTTTGAAAAACGGAAATATTCCTAAAGGAAATGATTGGGGGAAAGATTCACCGCAATATTTTGGTTCGCTGAAAACTAAAATATCAGGTGATATTTCTGAAAAGAAAATCGAAACTTTAGAAGGACGATATCAGGATTTTTATAATAATGTTTTTGAGGTTTTGGAAAAAGGGTATGAAATGGAAGTGAAACCTGAGGAAGCTGTAAGCACAATAGAAATTATTGAAAAAGCATTTGACAGCAATTCGAAAAATCAATCAATAAAAATATAAAAACCAAAAATCAATTTTTATGGAAAAGAAAAACATAAACGAAATTTCAAGAAGGAAATTCATAGGAAATGTTGCAACTGCTGCAGCTGGCATGGCAATACTTCCAAGTTTTACTTCTTTTGGAGGCTTAGGCCGTTTTTCTCCCAGCGATAAATTAAATATTGCCGGAGTTGGAGTTGGTGGTATGGGTGGTTCAAACATCAATAATTTGAATTCTCAGAATATTGTAGCACTTTGTGATGTAGATTGGAATTATTCTGCAGGGATATTTGAAAAATACCCTGATGCAAAAAAATTCAAGGATTATAGAATGATGTTTGACAAAATGGGTGATCAGATTGATGCTGTTGTAATTGCAACTCCTGACCATACCCATGCCATTATTGCCAAAGAAGCAATGAGGAGAGGAAAACATGTTTTTGTTCAGAAGCCATTAACTCATTCGGTCTATGAGGCAAGAGTGTTAACCGAAACCGCAAGAAAATATAAAGTTGCTACTCAGATGGGTAATCAGGGAAATTCTGATGATGATATTCGTAAGCTTAGTGAGTTAATTTGGGATGGGGCTATTGGAGAAATTGAAGAAGTACATGCATGGACTAACCGCCCGATATGGCCGCAAGGTTTGGAAAGACCAACAGAAACTCCTCTTGTTCCAGCTACATTAGACTGGGATTTGTTTATCGGACCGGCAAAATATCGTCCATATCATCCTTCATATACTCCATGGAACTGGCGTGCATGGTGGGATTTTGGAACCGGAGCTCTCGGCGATATGGCCTGTCATATTATGGATCCGGCATTTAAAGCATTAAATCTTGGAAAACCAATAAGCGTTCAGGGAAGCTCAACTCAGGTAAATACAGAAAGTGCTCCTCTTGCCTCTAAAATTATTTATGAATTTCCAAAACGTAAATCTCTTAAAAAAATAAAATTACCTGCCGTAAAATTAACATGGTATGATGGTGGTTTACTTCCTGAAAGACCGGAAGAACTTAAAGATGGTCAGATAATGGGAGACAGAAATGGTGGAGTTATTTTTATTGGATCAAAAGGAAAATTGATGTGTGGATGCTATGGCCAAAACCCAATTATGCTTCCCGAAGGTCTTGATAAAGACTATAAACGCCCACCAGAAACTCTCCGTCGAATAAAAGATGCTTGGAATGGTGGTCACGAAATGGATTGGGTAAGAGCTTGTAAAGAAAGTGCTGATAACAGATTACTGCCTAGCTCAAATTTTGATTATGCAGGACCCTTGACCGAAATGGTGGTTATGGGAAATCTTGCTGTTAGATTGCAGGATCTGAAAAGAAAACTACTGTGGGATGGAGAAAATATGAGAATCACAAATATTAGTGCTGATGATAAAATACGAGTAGTTAATTCTGATAAATTTACCGTAATTAATGGTCATCCGCACTTTGATACTAAATATGCAACTATTGATGCAAAAGCTGCTGCCGAGGAGTATGTTCGTCATACTTATCGTGAAGGGTGGAAATTGTAATGCTAATACAGCGAAGCCGCAAACCCGCCTAACGCTAAAAAGCTTTTGGTGGATGGCTAAATAAACCCGCCTAGCGCCTTTGAGGCGCTTGGCGGATGAAAAAGACAAAACCGCCTAGCACTTTAAAGCGCTTGGCGGATGAACTAACAGAATAAAAACAAGATGTATTTTCAATCTGAATACACATATCACATTTATAACCGTTCAAATGAAACAGTTTTTAGAACAAGAGATAACTATTTATTCTTTATTGAAAAGATAAGCAAATTAGTAACTCCTCTTTGTGATATTTTTGCATGGTGTATTATGCCAAACCATTTTCATTTACTAGTATCAGTTAATGAAAAAGGAGCCTCAAATATTAGTGAAAAACATCGACCTGAAACAACGCTTCTTTCAAAAAATCTTGGTACTTTATTAAGCTCATATACTTTAGCAATAAATAAAAAATACAATAGAAGAGGTTATCTCTTTGCTCATAAAACCACAGCTAAACAACTCAACTTTGCAAAACAAAACTATGTTGCAAATTGTTTTTTCTACATACATCAAAATCCATATACTTCAGGTTTAGTAGAAAAAATTGAAGATTGGGAATATTCTTCATTTAGAGATTATGCGGGATTAAGGAAAGGTAAACTTTGTAATAAGGAACTTGCAAATAAATATGTTAATTTTGATGAAAATGATTTTTATGAACAATCGTATATTGTTTTGAATGAAAAAATAACAAATGCAATATTTTGAAAACCGCCTAGCGCTTTTAAAAGTGCTTTGTGGATGGGTAAAACAAACCCGCCTAGCGCTTTTAAAGCGCTTGGCGGATGAGTTTTTAAAGCGCTTGGCGGATGAAAGGTAAGGCGCTAGGCGGATGGATGATAAATCAATTTAGTAATTAATTAAAATTCGAAATTATGAAAAACAATATTTTTAAAATGCTTTCATTTATCATGATGGGATTGATAATGCTTGCATGCAATCCGAAAACGGATAATAAGGATGAAAAAACAAATATTAAAAAAGATTTAGTTGTACAGAAAGTCAATACTCTATCTCAACAAGAGATTGATGATGGATGGGTTTTGATTTTTGACGGTAAAACATCAACTAACTTCAGAGGGTATAATAAAGATGCTTTCCCTGAAAAAGGATGGGTGATAGAAGACGGTACTATTCACTGTCTGTCAACCGGTAAAGGAGAAGCCGGTGGTGGTGGAGATATCATCATTGATAAAAAATACAAAAATTTTGAATTATCTCTCGAATGGAAAATTTCCGAGGGCGGAAACAGCGGGATATTTTATCTTGCACAGGAAAAAGAAGGAGTTCCTATTTGGAAGTCAGCTCCCGAGATGCAAATATTGGATAATGCAAAACATCCTGACGCAAAACTCGGAAAAGATGGAAATCGTCAGGCTGGTGCTTTATATGACCTTATCCCGGCTGTTCCACAAAATTCTAAACCTGCAGGGGAGTGGAATAAAATTACTATTCTTGTTTATAAAGGAACTGTCGTTCACAACCAAAATGGTGAAAATGTTGTAGAGTATCATCTCTGGACACAGGATTGGAAAGATATGTGTGCTAACAGTAAATTTAAAGATTGGAAAGAATTTATTAATACTGCCGAAGAAGGTTATATCGGATTCCAGGATCACGGTGATGATGTGTGGTTCAGAAATATTAAGATCAAAGAATTATAATTGATTTTGATAATATAATTGAAGATGTCTAAAAAGTTCTAATAATTGTAAAAGTTTACTAATATTTAGCTTTGTGTTTCTTTTCGTGCTCTTTGCGCATCTTTGTGGTTTAATTCTTTATGTTTTGTCTAAAGAAGTGCAAAGTATCAATAAGACTTTTTAAACACAATCTATTACTACTTTTATATTTCGTTACCTATTCAAAGCTTTACGCCTTACAGGCATAGTCATACATCTGGCACCACCACCTCCGCGAGATAATTCTGAGCCTTCTATTGTAATAATATATTTTGAGTAATTGTTTACATTTACCTTTCCTGAGATAACATGTTTAGCTTTGATAATTTCAAAACCATTATTGTTTAATTCTTCGAGAGTATGAACATTTCTGCTATACCCAATTAATTTACCTGGTCCAACAGCAAAGAAATTTGCTCCGCTATGCCACTGCTCCCTTTCCTGAATCCAGTCATCATTATTGCCACCGCATTTTATTGGTTTTAAATCTATGCCCAGAGTTTTTAAAATTTCAGGAATACTTTCTACTGCTTTAATGCTTACTTTTCCGTTATCTACAGTAATATGTAAAGTTTGTAAACGATTATTTTGAAGAATTACCGGTTCAAAAACCATACATTTATCAGTATCCAAAAAGGTAAAAACCATATCAAGATGAATAAATGATTCTGGTGATAGAGGCAGTTCCTGAACAATAATATGTTTAGTTTCTTTTTGTTTTTTAAGATGATTTATAACAAAATCAATTCCTTGTGGAGTGGTGCGTGCACCTGTCCCGATAAGTAGAATATCTTCGCTACCAATTAATACATCACCGCCTTCAATTTTAGTATTAGAATCGCAGGTTTTACAATTTGTTGCATTTATAGTTTCTGCATTTATTATTGTACTATGATTAAATATTGCATTCATTATAATGGATTCACGGTCGCGAACCTGACTGGCCATTTTTCCTATCAATACTCTTTCGTTCCAGCTAACAGAAGCATCTCTGGTAAAGAAAAAATTATGCAAAGGGCGTAGTGAATATCTTTCTTTGCTTAAATAATTTGTAAGAGAATCATTTTTTATTACAAGCCCTTCTATCAGTACTTTAGAAAGTTCAGTGGAATTTAAATTATTCAGGTCATCATAAATATGAAAAACATCTTCGTTACTACAAATTTTATGGAGAAGATCAGTTTTAATTTCTTCGTTTGATATGATATCTTTTAGCAAATCTTTTACCTGAAATGTTTTTGTGAGTTTCTTTAAAACACCATTCAATTGTGCATGTTCCTTTGATGCAACGGATAAATTCAGTATGTCACTATACAAGGCTCTTTCGGCATTTTCCGGAGTCATATTTTCAATTTCCAGCCCGGGTGTATGTAATATTACTCCTTCGAGTTCTCCAATTTCGGAGCGTACGTCCACAGTAAAACGATCTTTTGTTTTCATTTGATATGATTGGTTTATTAGGATTTGCAAAATTACAAATAATAAGTAAGAAACTATTTTCCTGATGAGTGCAATTTGCATTCAAATATCTTTATATCTTTGCGCCCCTAATAAAATTACTTTAAAAGAATGAACATAAAGAACTTATTTTACGGATTTATTATAACTATTTTACTTGTCGGATGTACTGCCGGATCGTATACTTCAAAAACTAGTCAAATAGCAGAAACAGCATATCTTGCAAGTGATTATAAAAGTGCTTTAGAATTATGGGAAGAAATAATTTTAACTTGCAATAATAAAGGAAAAAAGGCTGATGGAAAAATTTATTGTGATGCAGGAAAAGCTGCTTTGGCTTTAGAGCAAAATGAAAAAGCAATAAGCTATTTTAAAGAAGCTCAATATACCAAATATGCTGATGCAGAAATGTATGCAGCCATGGCAAAAGCCTATCAAAATATTGATAATCTTTCGAAAGAAATAATGGCTTTAGAAGATTATGTTAAAAAATTTCCTAATGGGAAGGAAATTAAGCTAATGCAAAAACGTCTTTTTGAAACTTATGTAGAAAGCGAAAACTGGGATTTGGGTATGGAACTTCATAATAAATTTGATGATGAAACCCGCATGGATAAAAACATTATTGAGGGAAATTTAATTATAAATCAGGGTCTGAAAAATGATGATGTTTGTGATGAACTGTCAAGTCTATTATTAAAAAACAATCCTGATAATATTGTTGCTTTAGAGTGGAAAGCAAAAAAATATTTTTATAAAGCTGAAAAAAAATATCAGAAAGAGATGGGTATTTATGAAAAACACAAAACAAGAAAACAGTATGCAAAGCTTCTGAAAGCTATTGATGTTGTGAATGATAATTTCACAATATCATTGAAATATTTTAAGAAATTATACAAAATAAATCCTGATTCTTCTTATGCAAAATTTCTTGGTAATATTTATGCAAGATTCAATGATAAAGAAAAAGCTGCATATTATAGAAATATGATAAAATAAAAAAGTCATTACTACCCCAGACAGAAATCTTTTGTTTTAAAAGTATTAGATTTCTGATTTAGCACATTCCCTAGCATCTTGACCGAATCTTGAAGTTCTCTCAGTTGCTCATTTTGTTGAGCTAATCTTTTTTTATTAATTGAGAAGCCTTTAATAAGGTATTTCTTTAATATCTTATTTGCCCACATTCTAAACTGTGTTCCTCTTTTCGAATTCACTCGGTATCCAACTGCTATAATTACGTCAAGATTGTAGAAATTTATTTGTCTTTTTATGTTTCTATTACCTTCTTTTTGAACTTGTGCAATTTTTGAACAAGTTGATTCTTTTTCGAGTTCTTTTGTTTTGTATATATTTGAAATGTGTTTAGTAATTGAAGTTCTGTTTGTTTCAAACAGTTCTTCAAGTTGGTACTGATTTAACCAAACAGTTTCTTTATCAAATTGGACTTGAATTTCTGTTTTGCCATCCTTGGTTGTGAAAATTTCGATGTTTGAATTATTCATGGTATGCTTTAGTTTTTTTCAAATTTAGTCAAAATCCTAATTTAAGTAATGGTGTTAATTTTAATGCATGGTAACGGCAGTCCTTCTAATAACCCACTATGTTTTTAATGATTAATCAAATATAAGCTGATTTAAACAAGCTTGATAAAAGTAAAAAAATAATTTATACTTGTATAGAATAGAATTGCAAAATTTCCGGTTTTGTTTTGTACCGCATTACTAATTCTAAACAGCTTTCCCCGAAAGCTTTCAGCGATTTTCTACCAACAAATTAATTTAGGGTAATATCTGTTTATTTATTGATATACTGTATTTTAATTATGTGAGAACTATAATAATATGAGGCGGAATAATAAGGTAATAAGGTTTTTTGTAATACATTCACAATTGCTACTAAGGTTAATTTACATAGGATAAGGTTTTCTTTTAAAAACCTTATTTCTAATTTTTAACC
>Ga0222636_1000513_pt1 | contig 19821 bp, 12 predicted proteins | sample AntAcemetagen141_FD_179811 | JGI IMG/M metagenome (GOLD analysis project Ga0222636, IMG submission 179811) | Saline water microbial communities from Ace Lake, Antarctica - #141 | ecosystem: Environmental > Aquatic > Non-marine Saline and Alkaline > Saline | place: Antarctica: Ace Lake...
ATATTTTGGTGTTAATTTTTACCTTGGCGGAATGCATTCGTATGCACAAGGCGATCCCGTTCCAATTCCTGCTTTTGTTTATTATACACTTATTACAATAACAGTAGTTTCTGGAATGGCATATTTGAAAGAAAAAAAATTATAAAATATTTCTGTACTGCGCTGAACATTAAAGACTACTTTTGCAGCCAATTATAAAATCGCATAGAATATTATGGATATAAGAAATATTGCAATTATTGCACATGTCGATCATGGAAAAACTACTCTGGTTGACAGGATTCTACATCAGGTGAAGTTATTTAGAGATAATCAGGAAGTTAAGGATTTAATTCTGGATTCAAGTGATCTGGAACGAGAAAGAGGGATTACAATTTTATCGAAAAATGTATCTGTAATATATAAAAACACTAAAATAAATATTATTGATACTCCTGGTCACTCTGATTTTGGTGGAGAAGTAGAACGTGTTTTAAACATGGCTGATGGTGTGCTTTTAATTGTTGATGCTTTTGAAGGTCCAATGCCGCAAACACGATTTGTTTTACAAAAAGCATTAGAGCTGGGTTTAAAACCAATTGTTGTTGTAAACAAAGTTGATAAATTAAATTGTAATCCTGAAGAAACAAATGAACTTGTTTTTGATTTAATGTTCTCCTTAGATGCTACTGAAGAACAACTTAATTTTCCCACTGTTTACGGCTCTTCAAAACAAGGCTGGATGGGAGCTGATTGGGAAACACCAACTACTGATATTACGTACTTATTAGATACAATTATTGATTATTTTGATCCGCCAAAAGACAATCCAGGCACTTTGCAAATTCAGATTAGCTCATTAGATTACTCTTCATATACAGGAAGGATTGCAGTTGGAAAAATTCACAGAGGTAGTATTAAAATGGGTGATCATGTTTCTATTGTTCAAAGAAACGGACAGATAAATAAATCTGTTGTTAAAGAACTTTATACTTTTGAAGGACTGGGAAAAGAAAAAACTAAAGCAGAAATAAAGTCAGGTGAAATAGTCGCTGTTATGGGACTTGAAAACTTCGACATAGGAGATACAATTGCTGACTTTGAAGAACCTATAGCTTTAAAACCAATATCTGTTGATGAGCCTTCGATGAGTATGCTTTTTACAATTAACAACTCTCCCTTTTTTGGTAAAGAAGGAAAATACGTTACCTCAAGACATCTTAGAAACAGATTATTTAAAGAAACAGAAAAGAACCTTGCATTAAGAGTTAAAGAAACAGATTCGCCGGATAAATTAATTGTGTATGGCAGAGGTATTCTTCATTTATCAATTTTAGTTGAAACAATGAGAAGAGAAGGATATGAGATGCAATTAGGACAACCAAAAGTAGTAATTAAAGAAATTGATGGTTTTAAACACGAACCTATGGAACTTCTTTATATTAACGTACCTGAAGAATTTTCAGGAAGAGTTATTGAAAGCATCACAAAACGAAAAGGTGACCTTTTGAATATTGAAACCAAGAACGATAGAATAAACCTTGAATTTAAAATTTCAGCAAGAGGTTTGATTGGTCTTACAAATCCATTATTAACTGCAACAGAAGGCGAAGCTGTTATTTCGCACAGATTTAAAGGTTATGAGCCATGGAAAGGTGAAATTCAAAGCAAAAGAAATGGTGCTCTAATTGCAATGGAAACAGGAACAGCTATTGCTTATTCTATCGACAAACTTCAGGATAGAGGAAAATTCTTTGTCAGCCCAAATGATGAAATTTATACGGGTCAGGTTATTGGTGAAAGCACCAGATATGATGATCTTGTATTAAATCTGATAAAGACAAAAAAATTATCTAACGTAAGAGCTTCAGGAACAGATGATAAAATTGCTATTGTTCCAGCTATTAAATTCTCTTTAGAAGAAGCTATGGAATATGTTGGAGAAGATGAATATGTAGAATTAACACCAAAATCAATTCGATTAAGAAAAATTATTCTTAATGAAATTGAGAGGAAAAGGAAAAGAAAATCTATGTAGTAAAATGCTTCGAATGATAATTTATTCTATTATTATTTCTCTAATATTTATATACATAGAGTATTAGCTTTTTTTAATCCCAAAAGAACCAGTAGTATTAATAGAAAAGTTTACAATTAATGTGTAACTTTGTAAAAAATTCAGATTTAAGAATTATGCACATTTTTCATATTTATCTTTTACATGTATTTTATTGTTGTGCTTTTTTTAAATTCTAATTTTTAATATTTGCTAATAGCGTAGAAATATTTTTTTCATGACAATTAACAATAATGCTTTATTAATTAAAAAAATATAATTTATGGGTAGATCACAAGAAACATACAACAAAAAAGAAGTACGAGACAAAAAAGAAAAAAAGAGAAAAGAAAAAGAAAAGAAGAGATTGGCCAGAAAAGAAAACGAAGGCAAAACCAGCATGGACGACATGATTGCTTATGTTGACGAAAATGGAATGATAACTTCAACCCCCCCTGATCCATCAAAAAAGAGAAAAGTTAAACTCGAAGATATTGAGATTGGAACACCTAATCGCAATTCTCAAGAGCCTATGGATATTGTAAGAAAAGGAATTGTGTCTTTTTTTAACGATTCAAAAGGCTATGGTTTTATCAAAGACATGGAAACAAAAGAAAGCGTTTTTGTTCATATTAATAATGTAATTGATGAAATTAAAGAAGGTAATGTAGTTAGCTTTGAAGTTGAGATGGGACAAAAAGGACCTACTGCTGTTAAAGTAAAACTATCAAAATAAATTAAATTTCAGCCTTCAGTATTAAAATCATAATTTGTTCAAAATTACTAATTTCCGTTCAGACAATTTTCCCTATTTTTGTCTATTATCAAAATTACACCTATGCCAAAAAAGAGAAGAATTCCGCACACCTATGTAATAATTTTTTACATTATCATTCTTTCTGCAGTTTTAACTTGGATAATTCCCGGGGGCGAATATGTTAAAACTATAGTTGAGAAAAACGGAACACAACAAACCGAACTTACTTTTCAATATGTTGACAGCAATGCCCAAACATGGCAAGTGTTTTCAGCACTTTATGATGGTTTTAAAAAACAGTCTGGAATAATTGTTCTTATTTTAATGATTGGTGGAGCATTCTGGATTATGAATACCAGCCGCGCTATTGATGTTGGAATTTTTTCATTTCTTAAACTTACTAAAAAACTCGAAAGAAATAAGTTCATAAAAAAGCTTGGGGTAGAAAATATTGTGATGGTGCTAATAATGATTTTGTTTAGTGCCTTCGGTGCAATCTTTGGGATGAGTGAAGAAACAATCGCATTTATCATTATTCTTGTTCCCCTTGCTATTACTATGGGATATGATTCGATTACCGGAGTTTGTCTGGTTTTTGTTGCCGCAGGACTTGGTTTTGCAGGAGCAATTCTTAATCCTTTTACTATTGGCATAGCTCAGGGAATTGCTGACATTCCTTTATTCACAGGAATAGAATACAGATTCTTTTGCTGGTTGGTAATTAATATAATTGGTTTTACTTATATTTTAAAGTATGCAAGTAAAGTTAAAAAAAATCCAAAATCATCATTGGTTTATGAAGAAGATAAATACTGGCGCGATAAAGGAAATCAAGATGTTGAATCAATAAAATATTATACACCAACAGCGGGGTGGATATCTTATATTTTGATACTTATTTCGCTAATTATTTTTGCTTTTTTTTACCCGATGACAGAAATGAAAGTTGGTAACTCATCCACATCTCTACCAATGATTCCAATCGCAGTGGGGCTTTTTGCGATAATCGGAATTTTAACATTGCGTAAATCTGTTCACTTTTTTATTTTATCATTATTGATTTTTACTATTTATTTTCTAATAGTAGGGGTGATGGGCTATCAATGGTATATTATGAAAATTGCATCATTGTTTTTTGCCATGGGAATTTTCTCCGGTATCGCTATGAATTTTAATCCAAACAAAATTGTTGATTTATTTCTTGCCGGAGCAAAAGATATTTTATCTGCAGCAATGATAGTAGGTCTGGCAGGTGGAATAATTATTATTCTTGAAGACGGAAAAGTTATTGATACAATTCTTCATAACTTATCACAATCAATGAACAATTTGGGTAGCATTGCCTCAGTAGGAATTATGTATGTTATACAAACAATTATCAATGTTGTAATTCCTTCTGGTTCAGCAAAAGCTGCACTTACAATGCCTATTATGGCTCCGTTCTCTGATCTTATCGGAATATCGCGACAAGCAACAGTTATGGCTTTTCAGTTTGGTGATGGTTTTACAAATATGATAACTCCAACATCAGGAGTATTGATTGGAGTTCTTGGAGTAGCAAAAATTCCTTACGATAAATGGGTTCGTTGGATCACTCCATTTATGATTATTTTAATGATACTCGGATTCCTGCTTTTGATACCAACGGTTACAATGAATCTGACAGGATTTTAGAAAGTACTTCTGTTATTTTTGTCGTTTAAATTATTTCTAAAAAACAACCTACCTTAAATTTATGGTGTCAACACTATTACTATAACCTGCAAAAATTCCAAGTCCGTTTTCTATATTTGTATAAACCTGTGTAGGCTGAGAAAATAAAGTGTTTCCACTGGAATTTTGATATTTCTGATAAGATTTTTGGTACAAATAATATTCTTCTGAAATTTTACTCAACGAAATATAAATTGATTCCAGGCCAACTTCCCACCCGGGTTGGTTATTAAAATAAAACTCATACAACAAAAGGTCGATAGTATATTGGTCGCCATTAAATAATTCATCAATAAAGCTAATAGATGATTGGGACGAATGTGAATTTATTTCCTCAACAGCAGCATTTTGAGAGAAAAAATATATTGGATGAATTACTAAACCGGAATCTGAAAGACCTGTTAATGGATCTATTATCTCTTCCCAAAATGCTCCGGACATACGAATTAAATAATAATCTTTTTCCTGACTATCCTGAAAAGTAACATTTATTTTTCTAAATAAATCACCACTAACATAAACCTCTTCGTGCCATTCGATATTATCTATAATAATTTCCCCCGGCAACTTATTTGTGCTCCTTGCATTTTCATAATTATCATGATTAACTTCTATAGAATATGTTTTTCCTGTTTGTGGTTTCTCGGTCGAAGAAGTATAAACACCTTCACCTTGATTTGTTAATTCAAAGTTGTTTCCTTCAGAATCTAAAATTTTTACCACAGCATCATCAATTAAAGGAATCGAGTTAGTATCGTATATATAACGACTTGCACTTATTTCCACATCCCACAAACTATCTGTGTTAAACAAAGCATTAACAACCAATTTTGGTGTAGTATATTCAATTGGTATCTTCACTTCCTTTTCGCAAGCTACAAGAAATAATACTAAGATTATTATTATGTTTGATGTTTTTTTCATCTGTTTTGTGTTTATTTAACTTTAGTTACTCCATCCCGATAGCTATCGGGACTAGTCAATTTAAATACTTTTTTTAAAATTTAATACTATACGACACCGATGGCATAATCGGAAATAAGCTCAATTGTTTTAAAACTCTAACATTATTTTCATTATGATCGAAATGCAAATAAAAAGGGTTTTTCCGATTATAAAGATTATAAATACCTAGGTTCCACGATTTTTCATATTTTCCTGCTCTTCTCGTGAAGGTAGCTGAAACATCCATTCTATGATAGGCAGGTTCGCGAAAATCGTTTTTATTTTCGTAATTATCTATTTCATTATTAATCCTTTTATACCCTGAACTATATGCTCCAACATCGCATGCACGGTAAGACGAAACAGGTAGTGAAACTGCATTCCCTGTTCCATAAACCCATGTTAGCCCGAGATCGACTTGCCATTGTTTTTTTCCAACTTTTTTCTCCAGTTCATGAACAACTGCAATACTAAAATCGTGACGTCTATCGTATTTGTATGGATATTTCTTTCCAAAGTTTAAATTTTCAAACTGTCGGTTCGACCAAGATAAAGTATAACCAACCCAACCACTTGTTCTTCCGGCTTTCTTTTGTGCAAATAATTCCACACCATAAGATTCACCTTTCCCGATTTCAATTTTATCATCCCAGTTTTCTGAGTCTCCCATAAAGGAAGCACCATCTTTATATTCAATAAGATTATTTAGTGTTTTATAATAACCTTCTATGCTAAATTCATAAGTATTATTAAAAGTATAAGCAAGTCCTAAAGCAAGTTGATTTGCCTTTATAGGGGGAACAGAATCAGTAACCGGCACCCAAAGATCTGTTGGCAAGCCTATTGTTCCATTCGTTAAAAGATGAAGATACTGAGACATTTTTGCATAAGATGCCTTTAATGACAGATTTTCTTTTAGCAGATAATTAAGAGAAAAACGAGGTTGTAAACTTTTGTATGTATTGTTTTTTACCAGAAACATTGAAAAATGAATGCCGGGATTAATTTTCAGTTTTTCACCAATCTTAATATCATCCTCAATATACATTGAAATTTCGTGGGCATAAATACTGTTGGCTCCAAAGGTCGTATCAATATTCATATCACCGGAATTTAATACAAAAGCATTTACTCCCGGAGTAAAAATATGATAAGTGTCTCCAACTCCAAACCGGATATAATGATTTGGTTTTGGCAGATAATCAAAATCTACTTTCAAACCCAGATCACGGATACCGGAAATATAATCAAATCCTATAACTTCAGTATATGAAGAGTCGGAGGAAGTTATATCATTTTCCAGCTCATAAGATATAGAAAATTTATACCTGCTATATGTACCTGTAACATTTGCAAAAAGTTTTTTATTAATTATACGATTATATCTTAATGCAGAAGTAAAGTTTCCCCACTGCAAACCATTATCCCATGCACTTTCATATTCAGTATTATCCTCGGTATATGAATCATTAATATTAGAATATGCTTTATCTTTTCCAATATATGCACTTAAAAACAATCTGCTTTTATCTGATATTTTATAATTTACCTTTGCATTTACATCATTAAAATAATAGCCTGCCGAAACATTATCTCTTCTTATAAAAGGTTGTGCCAAAATATCGATATATGTCCTTCTAACCGAAATAATAAATGATGATGTATCTTTTATGATAGGTCCTTCCAAAGTTAGCTTTGATGAAATTAACCCAATTGATGCCTCAGCTGAAAAATTTTTACAATTCCCTTCTTTCATCCTGATATCAAGAACCGAAGATGCTCTTCCACCAAAACGAGCAGGAAACCCACCTTTTATAATTTCAACATTATTTATTGCACTGGAGTTAAAAACTGAAAAAAAACCAAACAAATGAGAGGCGTTATAAACAGGAACTCCATCAAGTAAAATCAGGTTTTGATCAGGACCTCCTCCCCTGACATATAATCCGCTGCTGCCTTCACTTCCCGACTGTATTCCGGGCAAAAGCTGAATTGATTTTAAAATATCCCTCTCGCCCATAAATGAAGGAAGTTTTTCGATCTGTTTCATCTGCAATTTTACAGTGCTCATTTGGGTCATTTCATGAATTTTTTCTGAAGCTGACGCTGAAATTACAACTTCTTCAAGTTCATTATTTGAGCTTAATTGTACATTCAAAAACCTGTCTGATTTATGATTAATGCTTTGTTTAAAAGCTGTAAAGCCAATATAAGAAACAATCAGATCGATATCAGCTTCATCCAGAGTCAAACTAAAAAAACCATAAACATTAGTTGTTGTTCCGTTATGTGTTTTGCTGTCGTAAACAGAAGCACCAATTAATTTTTCTCCGGTAGATGCATCTTCAACATAACCTGAAATTGTTGCTTTTTGGCTAAAGACAAAAAGACAAAAAAAAGAGAAAAAGAAAGTAATAAATAATCTCATACAATATTTTATATTTGTTTCAAAAGTAACGTACGAAAACTAAAATACAATATCTTTTGCAAAATTTTAACAAAAAAAGTACTAAATTTCTGTTAAGCATGAAAACCACAATAAAATTATTTATATTTACAAGATGTTTATAAAAAGAACACTTAACACCAACGAAATGCCCTGGATATTAATCCCCGGTTTGTAATTAAATGTCCACATATATTTAATTTTTTATTCAATATTTTTTTAACAATTTAAACTTATTAATATGAGCAATGTAATAGTATTAGGTGCCGGTATGGTGGGTAGCACCATGGCAATAGATATGACAAAAAAACATAATGTAACACTTACCGATTTAAGTCAGAATGTTTTAAAGCATGTAAAACAAAAATGTAATAGTTTAACAACACAACAGTTAGACGTAACAAATAAAGAAAATTTACAAAGTATTATAAAAAAATACGATTTAGTAATAAATGCAGTTCCCGGTTTTTTGGGTTTCGAAACTTTAAAAAGAATTATTGAGGCTGATATGAATGTAATAGACATTTCATTCTTCCCTGAGAACTCTTTAGAGTTAGATGCATTGGCAAAAAAACACAATGTAACAGCAATTGTTGATTGTGGTGTAGCTCCGGGAATGGATAACATAATTTTAGGTTATTACAACGAAAAAATGAAACTTACAGATTTTGAGTGTTTGGTTGGTGGATTGCCAAAAACGAAAAAGTGGCCATTCTGCTATAAAGCACCTTTCTCTCCAATTGATGTAATAGAAGAATATACCCGTCCGGCAAGATATGTTGAACATGGTGAAGAAGTAGTAAGAGAAGCATTAACCGATTGCGAATATGTTGAATTTGACAAAGTTGGAACTTTGGAATCTTTCAATTCCGATGGCCTGAGATCAATAATTTACACAATGCCGAATATTCCTAACATGAAGGAAAAAACCTTACGTTATCCCGGTCATGTGGAATATGTAAAAGTGCTAAAAGAAAGTGGTTTTTTCAGTAAAGAAAAGATAGATGTAAAAGGCAAAAAAGTTACTCCTTTAGATTTTACAAGTAAAATTTTGTTTAATGAATGGAAACTTGGGGAAACAGAAGAAGAGATCACAGTAATGCGTGTTACAGTAAAAGGAGAAAATGCCAATAGACAAACAGAGGAAGTGGTTTATAATATGCATGATGAATATTGTCCTGAAACAAAAACTTCATCTATGGCACGCACAACGGGTTATACAGCAACTGCCGCCGCAAATATGTTTTTGGAAGGTTTATTCTCTGAAAAAGGAGTTTTTCCACCGGAGCTGATAGGTAAGCACGAAGCTTGTTTCAACTATTTCATGAAATATCTGGAAGAAAGAAACATTTATTATGTTAAAAGCTCACGCTTGATTTAATAATATCTGGATTTTTATATAATACCAATTGAATTTCTAAATTCAATTGGTATTATTTTGTGTGTCGGCAATTAACCAAATGTACTATTTGTGCGTTGGATTTTCGTTTCAATTTTCTTTATGCTTCATTCATTGCTCTGTCGTTCTTTTAGCTTGTGTACAACTATACAATATTTTGCCAGTTTGTTTTTATTTATTTCAACTTTCAACTAAACTACCTCTCCCCCAGTTTCAAAGAAATACCCATTTCTTTATCCTCTCTTAAAATTTTAAATTTTACCATATCACCGGGTTGATACTTTTTCAGTAAAACTGAATAGCTTCTTAAATCATCTATTTTTACTCCATCCAGTTCAATGATAATATCTTCGGCTTGCAAGCCGGCTTTTTCACCTGCTGAACCGGACATAACACTTGATATTTTCACACCTTTTCCTTTATAAGCAAAGTCCGGTACCGAGCCGGTGCTTACTTTGCGGCTAACTTTAGCTTTCTCGGGAGTTTTATTAATACCGTAAGTTTTTCCTGTAAAATTCATTGGGTCTTCCCTGTCGGCAAGATAAGTCAGGACTTCTTTGCAAACGATGGCAACTTTAACCATGCCCTTACCATCGATTTTATCGAATGTATCGCTGGGGCGATGATAGTTTTCGGTAGCTCCTGTAAATAGTTGAATAGCGGGTATTCCTTTTTCAATAAATGCAAACTGATCGCTGGCATCTAAATCTTTGTCTATAACCTCAGATTTCACGCCAGTTGTATAATCAGTTCCCATAAAAATAAATTTCCATTCTCTGGCAGTATTTGCATTTAAAACCAATAACTTTTTATCGAACAAACTACCGTCGGTATCAATATTTACATTAGCAAAAATTTCTCCTTTAAAATAATCTTTGGCATGAGCAACAAAATACCTGGATCCCACTAATCCTGCTTCTTCAGCTGTACATGCAAGAAACACAATTGTTCTTTTGGGTTTTACAGTTTTTGCCATCGAATGAGCAAGTTCGATAATAGTTGCCACACCACTGGCATTATCATCAGCACCATAATGGATTTTACCTTCATTGCCTTTTCTAACATCAGGCCAACCCAAACCCAGGTGATCGTAATGTGCCGAAATAACTACAATTTCGTCTTTTACTTTAGGGTCAGTTCCAGGGATCACACCAATAACATTTGTGAGTTTTAACTCTCCTTTTTCATGAAATTTATGCGAGAATTTCTGATAATATGCTCCATTAATCGGTTTTAATCCGGATTGCTGAAATTTTTCAGCAATATATTCAGCGGCTTTATCTATTTCAGAAGTTCCCAGTCCTCTGCCTTTTAGTTCTTCAGATGCCAGATATTTAACAGATGACATCATTCTATTTTCAGAGAAAATCGGTTTCAAGGTGGCTAATGCTTCCCTTGGTTCAGTAACCGATATCTTTTGAGCATCTTTACTAAAAATTTTTACTAAAGGAGAATTTAATACGGGCCATTGTCCTTTGGCGATATTGGTAGGTTCGTCACCGTTAAATGCCAGATAACTGTATTTTCCGTAATGTGGTAATTTTCTTATTAAACCGGCAACAGCATTTTCATTGTCAAAAGAAATAAAAATGGATTGTTTGTTGATATCATTTTCATCAAATAAAGTAAAGATAAAATTGTTCCCTTTTTTATAAAGATTTTTGTTTTCATAAACGACAGAATCATTTGTAAATTTTGAATTATATTCAGCTAATTGTGTATTTATCTTATCTGCGAACTTGTTGTCAAAACCAATAATCCAGACCGTTTTATCTCTTGGAAGTTCTTTTATATCTATATCATATTTAACCGAAAAATTGTCGGAATCAGCTTTTTGCCATTGTTCTGCAAAATCTTGATAAATCTTCTTTTGCTTTTTGTTCGCCATGGCAGGAAGAATAATCAAATTGTGCTTACTTCCCCATATTTTTGATAAAGTTGGAGGAACTTCAGCCGGGTTTAATATTCTAAAAACATCGTATTGCGGATCGATAACTAATTTCAATGGTTTACTTTTTAAGGTAATCTGAAAACCTTGTTCTTTTTTATTCATGTTAAAGACAAAAATTTCAATTCCTGTTTTGGTAGCAACATTAACAGGAACATCAACATCAAAAACATCGTCATCCTGCCTTTGTTCCAAAACTAAATTAATACGATATTTTCCGGCATACATATCTGTTTTAATATCTTTAATTCCTATTTCAGGAGCACCGATACGATTAGTCCATTGGTCGAAAAAAGATGTCAAATCAATACCACAGCTTTCTTCCATTGCTTTTTTAATATCACTGTAAGAAGCAGTTTTATATTTGTTATTTTCGTAAAACAGCTTTATTCCCTTCAAAAATGTTTCATCACCCAATTTCCTACGAAGCATTTGCCACATCATCATAGCTTTTCCATAACCAATTGCTTCGCTTGGTCCATCGTGTCGTGAGATAAATTTATTCAATGGAAAATCATTTTCCTTATTTACAAAATTGCTAAACTTTTGAAGTGCGGAACGACGATATTCATCTCCGGCGCCACGTTGTTCTTTTATCAAATGATCAGCCATAAAAACGGTAGTTCCTTCGCACCAATTACCGGAATCAAAATTTACATACACACTATTTCCCCACCAATTGTGCAATAACTCGTGAGGATAAGATGAGTGGAGAATAAAAGGAAAGCGGATAACTTTTTCGCCCAAAAGTGTAAAAGAGGGCATTCCGTAACCGGTTTCCCAAAAATTTTCTACGAGGGCAAATTTTGTATACGGATAATCGCCAAGCATGCTTTGATACATATCCATATATTGCTCGGTAACTTCAAGATATTTATTTGCCAAACTCTCGTCGGGAGTTCGAAGAAAAGCCATTGCTTTTATTCCGCAATTCATATTATGAGAATATTCGTTGAATTTGGCGGCAATAAGAAAAATTTCCTCTTGCGGTTTATCACAAAGCCAGGTGTCAATGTGTTTGTCTAAAATTATTTCGTCTTTAATACGTTTACCTTGAGTTACATTTTTCCAATCTCTGGGCAATTCAGTTGTCAATGAGAATGTCATCAATTTATCTTTAAAAATGGGAACCCAAAATGTTGAACCTGCAAGATAAACACCCAACTTATCAATAATACCGGGCGATTGAGAAAAGCCCCTCTGATAGTTTTCTTCACTTTGCTCAATTTCAGATTCAATTTTTCCCTTGTAAGAAATAACGAATTTTTTAGCTGAGCCTTTAATTTTCCATTTTGATAATTTTATACCTTTTTTTCTATCGACATCCTCTCTATCCATTCCTACATCCGAAGCATCTGCATTGTCTGTTATTTTTTTCAGTGATATTTTTTTTGAAAGAATAATTGGAGTAAAATCAGCATTTAGTGAAAATTCTTTTACAAAATCCCCATTTATTCTAATGGAGTCTGTAACCGTAATTTCCGATGTCACAGGATTAATTTGTACAAATAGATTGTGATTAACCGTTTCATTAGCCTGAGAAAATGCGAATGCATTAATTAAAATCAGGATTCCGGAAAGCAATAAATTTTTCATCTTTATTTTCAATTTTATTTTTTTCCAAAATTAAATAATTACTCTATACCTGAGCTAAATTTTATTCTATTTGATTTTGTACAATTATGTTTCGGTACTTTCTGTTGTTGAATATATTTTTGAAATTACATCAAACCATAACCATATAACGTACAAGGCTAAAAACTGGCGTGCATTAAAATCCTCTACAGATTAACCTACACTATTGCAAATTAAATGATTATTGACTCAAATTAATACTATCTGCCCGCTTGTTTTTGAGCCTTTATTGTGTTTAGTTGATTATTTTGTGGTATCTTTGTAATCTAATTAACTTAAAATGCTAGAAAAACAGTTCAAATATTACTTGGATAACCAAGATGAATTGGTTAAAAAATATGACGGCAAATTCATTGTCATTAAGAACCAAACTGTCATAGGTTCTTATGATACTGAAATGGATGCCTTTAATGAAACGCTAAAAGAGCATAAAATTGGAACTTTCCTAATTCAACACTGTCTGCCCGGAAAAGAAAGTCACACAGCTACATTCCATTCTAGGGTCGTGTTTAGCTAATCTCCACTCTAATACCGAATACTATTCAAAATGCGCTTTTAATTCATTTCATTCTTAAAAGTGTTTTGAATATGTTTCGGCATTAACCATTGTAAATATCAAAATTGCTTTCAGCTCATTTTAATAAACAATTGGTATAATATGGCAAAAGAAACTGCTCTAAAAACGTCTGCATTTACAACAAAAGCCAACGGACTTCTCAATGTACTGCAAAATGAAGTATTTGTTTTCCAACCAATGCCAGGACAAGAACCTAAGGTAGAGGAGTTTATGGCAATTTGGGATACTGGAGCTACTTCATCTGTAATTACTCCATCTGTTGTCAATAAGCTAGGGCTAATTGCAACCGGTAAAACTAATTTACATGGTGTCGCTGGTTCAAAAAATAATGCCGACACATATTTTGTTAGTTTTATACTTCCAAATAAAGTTCGAGTGGATGGAGTTAGAGTTGTAGAAGTTCCCCAAATTGCGGGAACAGCAGATATGCTCATTGGTATGGATATAATTACTTTGGGTGATTTCTCAGTAACGAATGTTGAAGGAAAGACTGTTTTTTCGTTTAGAACACCGTCCTTGCAAACTGTCGATTATGTTCAAGAGATTAACAGTCATACTCTTGCAAAGTCGGTCAAGAAAGTCGGCAGGAATGAACTGTGTCCGTGTGGTAGTGGAAAGAAATATAAACACTGTCACGGAAAGTAATTAAAAATTTTTCCAATTAAACACAACAAGTATCTAAACGGACAAAAAAATTGAATATCCTTTTGAAATTACATCAAACCACAACCGTCAATCGGTTTTTGAGAAAACAAACCTGATTGCCGAAGTTCATAATAAAGGGACTTTCCATAAGCACTCTCAAGTAAACCAGAGTCTAATTCTGTGTAAACCTCAAAAGAATGATTTCAATTTCTCTTTGATTTTATTCGTATTTTATAGAATCAACAGGATTGTTTAGTGCTGCTTTAACAGAATGGAAACTAATTGTAATCAGTCCTATCAGTAGTGATAATAATCCTGCCCAGATAAATGCCTGAAACGAAATTGATGTTGAATAAATAAATGTTGTTTCCAGCCATTCTGATAAGCGCCACCAAGCAATGGGAACAGCAATTACAAATGCTATTCCAATCAACAGTAAAAACTCATTATATAACAGCATGAGAATGTTTGGTACAGTAGCACCAAGCACCTTTCTGATACCAATTTCTTTTGTTCTTCGCTCAGCAATAAAAGAAGATAAGCCAAGTAAACCAAGCAATGCAATAAATATAGTCAGCAATGTAGCTATCCTGAAAATGACAACTAATTTTTTCTCAGATTCATACATTTCATCCCAGGTGTTTTCCAAAATGCGATAGTCGAAAGGACGATTTGAGCCAAATTCACTCCATTTATCACCAATTACTTCAATTGTTTGCTGAGGGTTATTTCCTGTGGTTTGGAGAGTAAGTAAACGGCCCGGAATTCCCTCATGCATAAATAACATCAGAGGTTGTATTTCGTTATGCAAGGACTTAAAATTATAATCCTCAATAACACCAATAACTTTCATTATCCTGCCGGGATTTCCTTCAAGATCGAATCCCCAATTTATTTTTTTCCCTAATGCCTTATCGCCCCAGCCGAAAGCTTTGGCTGCTGTTTTATTTATCACAACTGCTTCTTCTAAATCTGTCCCCATATCTTTTCTAAAAAATCTGCCTGTATCAAGTGCAATTTCATAAGTTTTCAAATAATCATAATCAGGAATGCAAATACATATTGTTTTTTCAACCATCGCAGTATCCATTTCCACTTTCACAACCTGAATCCATTGGTTTCGACCGGGAACACCGGTGGAAAAACTTGCATTAGTAATATTGGGATTTTGTAATAATTCTTCTTTGAATGACTCTGATTTTCGAATAAAAGTAGTATCCTGAAGTTCCAGAATAATCATATTATCTTTCTTAAAACCAACATCTTTATTCATCAGAAATTTAATCTGATCAGAAACAACAAATGTTGCAATTATCATTGAAATAGCAATCCAGAACTGAAAGACAACCAAAATTTTTCTTAATCCTATACCTCTTTTCTTACCTCCTATTATGCTTCCTTTTATAACGGTAACCGGCTTGAATGAAGATAAGTAAAATGCAGGATAACTCCCTGATAATACTCCTACAAATATTGTAACACCAATAATTACCATCAGTAAAACAGGATCGGCAAACAGATTAAAAGAAAGATCTTTTCCTGACAAATTAATAAAATTTGGCAAGAAAACATAAACCAGAATAATTGCAAACACCAGTGCAATAAATGTTATCAGTAATGACTCGAAAATAAATTGTATAATCAACTGCGACCTGTAAGCACCGACTACTTTTTTTATACCTACTTCTCTTGCACGTTTTGCAGATCTCGCTGTAGCCATGTTCATATAGTTAATGGCAGCAAGAATTAAAACTAAAAGTGCAATAGCCGAAAAAATAAAAACGTAGGTCATATTCCCTTTTGGCAAATCCATATCCAAACCTTTTACAAAATGAGTTTCTTTTAAAGGTGTTGAAAGTAAGTTGTAATCTCCATTAATCATATCTCCGATTGGGCGCATATATTTGTCATAAAATCCACCAAACTTATCGTGAATAGATTGCATATTTGTGTTTTCATTTAAAAGCACATAAGAAAAAACGCCAATATTCCAAAAACGACCAGGCTCCAAACTATTAAAGTTTTCTTCTCCAACAATATTTATTAAAGTACTTGCAGAAATTAATGCTTCGAAACGTAAATGAGAGTTTTTGGGAAGATCCTCAATTACACCGGTTACTTTGTATTTTCGTCCTGATTCTGATTCAATAATCTGACCCATAGGATCATCATCTCCAAAATATTTTGTTGAAACCGATTCTGTTAACACAATTGTATTTGGCTCAACAAGACATCTTTTTGAATCTCCAATAAGCATTTTATGAGTGAATACTTCAAATACCGATGAATCGGCATAATAGAAATTATCTTCAAAATATTCTTTTTCACCAATAGTAAATGAAGTACGATCAACAGGATTAAATCTAACAAAATTTTCAATTTCAGGGTATTCAATCTTTAATGCATGACACATGGGCACAGGTACAATGGCAAAAAGATCTGAATTTCCGGAAATAGTAAAATGAGATTCTATTCTATAGATGCGGTCAGCTTTTTCATGATAAGCATCGTAGCTAATCTCACTCTTAATATAAAGAAAAAGGAAAATAAAAACAGCTAGTCCTATTGAAAGTCCCAGTATATTTAGCAAGGAATAAAACTTGCTTCGGACTAAATTTCTTAATGCAGTTTTAATAAAGTTTTTAAACATGGTAATATAATTTAGATCCTAAGTGATTTTAATGATAAACTAATACTTTATGGTTCTGTTAGTAAATTAATTTATAATGATAAAATAATGCAATGCTTAAATATTTGTTTATATTCCACTATATCTGAAATAGTGACTTAAAAACAATTATTATTATATAACGCTCGCACGTATGTTTTCCGTAACAATCTGACCATCGAAGAGTCTTACAATCCTGCTTGCATATTCTGCATCACGCTGAGAGTGAGTCACCATAATTATTGTTGTTCCATTATTATTAAGCTCCGAAAGAAGATTCATTACTTCTTCGCCATGCGCAGAATCGAGGTTTCCTGTCGGTTCATCAGCAAGAATAAGGCTTGGGTTTGCAATAACTGCTCTGGCTACTGCCACTCTCTGTTGCTGACCACCGGAAAGCTGAAGCGGAAAATGTTTTTTCCTATGGATAATTTTCATCTTTTCAAGAACTTCTTCTACTCGTTTTTTTCTATCAGCTGATGACCATTTTAAATAGATTAAGGGTAATTCAACATTTTCATAAACATTTAATTCATCAATCAGGTTGAAATTTTGAAATACGAAACCTATGTTCTGTTTCCTTAACATTGCTCTTTGTTTTTCAGAATAGTTTGAAACCTCTTTGTCCAAAAAGAAATATTCTCCTCTGGTTGGATTGTCAAGCAAACCAAGAATATTTAACAAAGTTGATTTACCACAGCCCGAAGGCCCCATTATAGCAACATATTCACCATTTTCTACTTCAAATGAAACTTTATTCAGTGCTGTAGTTTCTACCTCATCTGTTCTGAATTCTTTGACTAGATTATTTGTTTTTATCATGCTTTTTAGTTTTTATATATTATTATTTATGACGCTTCTATATTTATAATGTTACAATATATTTTGTAAATTATTATTCTACTGAGATTTTATTGAAAATTAATTATTCAAAGTAATGTTTTTTTAAACACTTATATCATTAACCATTTATTACAATTATCAATATTTTAAATATAATATTCTTTAGTTCCAAAGTTTGGAACTAATTTATGTTGTTTATTTATCAATTAAGCTATTCTTTTTTTTAAACATCAGAGGAATATTTTCTTCTTTGTCAGGAGCTCCGATTTCAATAAGTTCCCAATCTTTATCGTATTTTGTAATTTTGTGACGCAAAATCGTAACTTTATCATTTATTTGCATTTGCTCCGATCCTTCAAAATCCAGAAGTTCTACTCTGTATTGTAAAGTTTTTTTGCGTCCGTTTATCCGAACTTCAATTTCTACATTTTGTTCAGGTTCAACATCCGGAATTAAAACAACTATTTCTCTCATTTTTTCATATTTTTAATTATTCACATTTAATTGAATCAATAGGATTAGAATTTGCTGCTTTATATGTATGATAAATAATTGTTAGCATTGCTATTATAAGTGTTGAAAGTAAAGCGATCACATAAATATACCATGAAATTTCGGTTCGATAAGCAAACCCATTAATTAAGTCATTCATAAAATACCAAGCTAAGGGCAAAGAAATTGCAGCAGCAACTATAATTAGTATTAAGAAATTTTTAGCAAGTAAAAATACAAGATGGGAGACAGGACTACCAAGTACTTTTCTTATTCCTATTTCTTTACGTTTTTGTTGTATTAATAATGAAGTTAGTCCATATAGTCCCAAACTGCAAATTATCAATGATAATATTGTAAAATATCCGAATAGCTCCATCATCCTTCTTTCGCCACGATAATTTTTTTCAAGAATTTCATTTACTAAATTCATTTCAAGAGGTTTCCCGGGAAAGATTTTCTGCCAGGACTCTTCAATATATTGAGTAATATTTTCAGTATTCTTTACACGAACAACGAGATTTCGGAATTCCTCAGGATAAATAAAATAAACTGCTGGTTCTATTTTTGTTCGAAGAGAAAAATAATGATAATCTTTAACAACACCAATTACTTTTCTTTTATGAAGAGTATCCATGTAAAAGGGTTCAAATACTTTATCCAAAGGATTTTCCCAACCAAGAGTATTAGCTGTCGCTTCATTTATTATAACAGAATTTTCTTTATCAAGAGAATATGATTTGCTAAAATTTCTTCCTGCAATTATTTGCATTTCCATTACATCAAAGAAATTATAATCAACATAGCCATATCTCATCATAAGAGCTGTATTTGCCGTATCATCAACCATAACTCCTCCTTGAGTCCCTGCTACTCCGTTGTAATTCGAACAAACAGCAGCACCAACAATATTTGGATTTTGAAGCAGATTTTCTTTTAGTTGTTTCAAATCATCAGAATCATTATTGTTCTGTAAGGAAATATTATAAACATTATCCGGATTATATCCCAAATCTTTATTTAACACAAAATTGATTTGTTTGTTTAAAGCAATAATCGAAAATATCAGGGCAATAGAAACTATAAATTGAAAAACAACAAGGATTTTACTCATGACCCCGGACTTAATTTCTAACTCTCCAAGATTTCCTTTTAAAACTTTTATCGGCTGAAAGCGAGTTAGGTAAAATGCCGGGTATGCCCCTGCCATTATACTAATAATAAATAGCAATACTAAAAGTCCAATATTTAACATCCAATTATTAATTAGATCTATTTGTAGTTCGATATTTAAAATATCACTAAAAAATGGAAGCAATAATTCTACAAGTAAAATGGATAATACAACAGAAATAAAAGTAAGAATAAAGGATTCAGATAAAAATCTATAAATTAAACTTCTTTTTGTTGCACCCATTACTTTTCTCATACCAACTTCCCGTGCTTGTTTCATTGAACGAGCAATGGCAATATTTATATAATTTACACAGGCAATAATTATTATTAAAAGAGCAATTATTGAAAAAATGTAAACTGTGTTTATGTTTCCCTGATTAAAATTCAATACCTGAAATTTAATATGACTTGATTTCAAATGAATCTCTTTTAACGGTTGCAAATAGAGATCAAAAAATCTTTCCTGTTCATCATCAGGAATTTCACGATACTTTAACAAAAATGGTTTGAGTTTTTTATTCAGTTTTTTATAATCTACATTA
>Ga0222636_1000518_pt1 | contig 19675 bp, 17 predicted proteins | sample AntAcemetagen141_FD_179811 | JGI IMG/M metagenome (GOLD analysis project Ga0222636, IMG submission 179811) | Saline water microbial communities from Ace Lake, Antarctica - #141 | ecosystem: Environmental > Aquatic > Non-marine Saline and Alkaline > Saline | place: Antarctica: Ace Lake...
AGCCCCGATAGCGATTCGTTTCACAGTTCCTTTCTTCTCAGTCACATTAGTCATTACTACCTCATTGGACGGCCCTTTTACAATCGGGGCCGACTGCTTCATAACTTCTTCTACAATCTGTTCTATCTTATTAGCATCCATTATAGTATGTATATTTCAAAATGTAAGTTTTTGCTTAGTTGTCATAGTTTGTTTGTACTATACTTTCCCGTCATCGTCAAAAGATTTTATTTGATAAAATCGCCTGGAGGGGATAATTTATTCCTGGGCTGGGGCCAGAACCCCGATTCATCTGGGCGTCCCAACTTGGCGGGGAATCCCGACTTGCCGGAGAAGCCAACGAGATTTTATCGGACGGATCGGTCCGATCCGACAGATCAGTCCGACCCGGTTCCAACCTGAACAATGGCGAAAGTTTTAGTATGTACCAAAAAATAGATAACAAAATTATCCAGGACCTCCGTAATATCGTGGGGGCGGATTATCTCCTCAATACCCGGGAACGGCTGGAAGATTATGGCCACGACGAGACCCCCAATCTCTTCTTTTCTCCGGAAGCGGTAGTAAAGCCAGCCACCGCGGAAGAGGTCAGTGAATTGGTAAAACTGGCCAACCGGAAGAACTTTCCCGTGGTTGTACGGGGGGGTGGGACCGGTGTTACCGGCGGCGCGCTGGCGATCCATGGAGGGCTGATCATCAGCCTGGAGCGGATGAACCGGATCCTGGAGATCGATAATGCAAACATGATGGCAGTGGTTGAACCGGGTGTCATCACCGAAGTTTTACATAAAGCGGTAGAGGAGAAAGGGCTCTTTTACCCCCCCGATCCCGCGAGCCTGGCGGACTGCACTCTGGGCGGCAACCTGGCTGAAGACGCCGGGGGACCACGGGCGGTAAAATATGGGGTAACCCGCAATTATATCACCGGGATCCAGGCGGTCCTTCCCACGGGAGAGATCATTGAGTACGGGGGAAAACTGGCCAAGAACGCGACCGGCTACAACCTCCTTCATCTCTTGATCGGTTCGGAGGGAACACTCGGCATCGCCACCCGGATCACAATCCGGCTCCTGAGCAAACCAAAGCTCCGGGTTGATCTTCTCGTCCCGTTTCCTTCCTACTTTAAAGCGGTTCGATGCGTCTCGGAGATTCTCCGCCGGCGGCTCACCCCCACGGTAATAGAGTTCATGGACCAGAAATGCCTGGAGATCAGCCGGAAGGTTATGGAAGGCGGCGTCCCGTTCGATGAAGCAGCCGCTCATCTCCTGATTGAGGTTGACGGAGACGATCAGGATGAGGTGCAGGCACAATATGAAGCTATCGGTGAGATCTGTCTGGAAGAAGGCGCCTCCGATGTTAAAGTGGCCGACTCGCCTAAATATCAGGAACAGATCTGGGAGACCAGGCGAAAGCTGCGGGAATGTATAAAGGTCGTCAGTCCCATCAAGGTCAGCCAGGATGTGGTAGTCCCCCGGATGGAAATAGCGGCGCTCTTGATGGGAATTGATGAGATAGAAAAACGGCACGGAATCGAGATACTCGCCTACGGCCATGCCGGGGACGGAAACGTCCATGTCAACTTCCTAAAGCGGGACCGGGATGAGTCGGACTGGAAAGAAGCCCTGGAAAAGGCGGTCCGGGAAGTCTTCGTTCTGGCCGTCAGCCTGGGCGGCACCATCTCGGGAGAGCACGGGATCGGCCTGACCAAGAGAGATTTCCTCCCCCTGGCTCTCAACCCGGCGGCAATAAAGGCCATGCGCGGGATCAAGCAGACGCTGGATCCAAAGAACATTCTCAACCCCGGTAAAATTTTTCCTTTGGAAAAATTTTAGTTGCTTACTTGCTGACATTTTATATATATTCAGCATTGTATAGTTAAACAAAGAAAATTTAATAATAGGCCTATAAATTTAGTCTAATGCTTGCCCACTCTTATTTTTTCGCAGAAAAAATAAGATTTCGGAGAAAAATTTTATAATGCAACTAGCCCTGGTAGTAGGAACAGTAATAGCCACCGTTAAAGATGATAAGATGATGGGGGTACCGTTTATGGCCCTCCGTGATCTTGATCTGGAGAATAAGCCGACCGGAGGATCAATTATCGCCTCCGATCCGATCGGGGTGAACCGGGGCGAAGTAGTTCTCTATTCCAAGGGCAGTTCCGCCCGTCAGACCGAGATGACCCGGGACTGCCCCAACGATGCCGTAATCCTGGGGATAGTGGATCAGTGGGAAGTCGGGGGAGAGACTAAATACACTAAATAGAGAACATAACCCTTCGCGCTAATTATTTGGTAGCCGCACCTTTTAAGGTGCGCAATAAACGCAGGCTAAAGCCTGCGGCTACCTTTTTAACTACGTTTATTGTCCCGGTAATATCAATTAAACAAACCGGGATCCCGAAGTATTTCGGGGAAATTCTGAAACAGTCAATTAGCTTAAAGTACTAACTTAAACTAAAAATTTTTCAAAAATTTTATTATGAACTTAGGCAGAGTAATCGGCACCGTGGTCAGTACGCAGAAAGTCGCGTCATTGGTAGGCGTAAAGCTCCTGATAGTTCAGCCGCTCGATGAGAATCTTGAGCCGGCCGGAGAACCGCTGGTCGCCTCTGACGCCCAGCAAGCCGGACCGGGGGAACTGGTCACATTTATCGGAGGCCGCGAGGCCGCTCTTCCCCTCCCCGAGCCATTCAATCCCTCTGATGCAACTATCACTTCTATTGTTGATGAGGTCTCTCTGGATTGATGGATTGCGAGGAGAAGTGGTCAGTAATCGGTGATCAGTAATCGGTAGACACTTAGTTAAAACGTAGCTCTAATATAAATATTACAATTTTTCCAAAGGAAAAATTTAATAATGAAGATCGGAAAAGTTATCGGAAATGTCGTATCCACCCTTAAGCTTGACCACTACGTGGGGGAGAAGATGCTCCTGGTCAAGCTCCTCGATCCGGACGGAACGGAGACCGCCGAGACTCTGGTCGCCTTCGACCGGTGCCAAGCCGGGAAAGGCGATGTCGTCCTGATGATCGACGAGGGGAACAGCGCCCGGATGGTACTTGGTACCGGCCCCAACGGTGTAGTCCGGGCGGTCTGCGTCGGATTCGTGGACGCGGTTAATATCTACAAGGCCGACCCCGCTTCCTACGGTTCGTAGTCTCCCTACCGGCCCTTTTTTTTGAATATCCAACAGCCAACAAGGAATATCCAAGGTGGCAGTCCTTTTTCATTGGATATTCAGTTGCCCTTTAATGATACTACTGCCCACTCCCCATCCGTTGCCGCCAATGGCGCTTATAGTCTCCCCTCACCCGATTAAAAAATTCAATCGCGGTATCAGTCCGGTAGTCGGCGTAGGTCCATTCCCAGGGGCGATAGGTTCCCCGCTCAAAGTAGTAGGTGGACTGCCCGGAGATACCTTCGCCCAGATAAACCCGGTATGTGGCATCCTTGGTGGTGGCCAAAACCATCTTGGAGAGATCAAGATAACCGGGATCAAGATTGACCTTCCTCACCACACCCTCCGAAAGATCTTCCTCCATCCGGTTGGTGCCACGCTTGATGGATGACAATTCGCCGGGGTTAATCAGTTTTTTAAAAGAGATATACTGTCGGATGATATCCGGCCCCAATTCTTTTTGATAATAGGTCGTAAAGTCAAACGGGATACTGTCACTCTCATGATCAATCGGTCCGAACCTCCCGCTCAATACCTCTTTCGCCCGTCCCAGCCATTCCAGGTCTCCTGCCAGCAGACCGCAGATCAGCTTGACCGGCTCGGGGAACTCAACTTTACCCATTCCGCTGCTCCTTTAAATCCTGATTTATCTCTGAATGAAAACCCCGATTCGCCAGCGCCGGAGTCCCGAGTATGGCTGTAAGCTGCCCTTTGTAGATATCCAGATTGATTCCCTTCAGGACCTGAACCTTGACCTCTCCCATGACATAGGTTTTGTAGACATCATGCAGCATTATTTCTACTTGAGGTCCTTTATCGTTAACCGTCATCAATCTCTCCCATTTCCAAATCTCGTGACAGTTGTTGACTCCGTTAATACAGTCAAAGGCACTGCAGTTTGTCAGCTGATCACTCAGGTAAAATCCGGAGCTGGATACACCACCCCCATCCGCCACACAGTTAACGAGGTTGGCGCAGAAATGAAATTCTATCTTACTCTCCGAACTGTTCCATGTGAGCCCGGACTTCATTCATTACCGGCAAGTCGGAAACTTCCTCTATCTCGATTTCCAGTCCGTCAGCGACAGCTTCAAATAAAGCAAAGCCGTTTTCTTTAACAAGTATCTTCCCGGGCAATGAATCGAGATTTTCCAGATTTTCTAAAAACGCCTCGATGAATTCATCTTTCCATTGAGAATGGGCGGAGGCAAGATGGAAAAATAAAATCAGACCGGTTTCTTGATCAACACAGAGCATCATCCGGGGGAAATAGGGTCGCTCCTGATTTTCTCGGACCGTATTCGAAGAATAAAAACAATCAATCTCCCATATATCAGCACTAAGATGGATAGTTTCCCGGATATTTTCCAGTGTGGAGCCATACAGTGACAGATCAACCACTTCCGGTTCCGGATGCGGCTCCGGCTCTTTCCATTCGTCTTCCCAGATCAGACCGTCCGGTCCCGAGCGGGGAACCCGGACCAGGCATTGGCCGGGCGTCGGCGCTATAAGGAGCGTCAGATCCTGTTTAAAACGCTCCGTCACGTCGAGCGCCTGCGGAATCAACTGGAGAATATAACCAGCTTCTTCGGGCGTGATGAACCAGGGAAAATAACCGGGGGTCCAGTTCCGGAACATCGGCCAGGCGTTATCTCCGTGAAACTTCAACCCCAGTCTCTTGATAATCTTTCGATCTTTCGGGTCCAGGTAATCCCGGTCCTCAAAGGAAACCATCAAACATTTTTGGCAATGGAGCGCGTCGTTTGACTGAGGATCGACTTCACCAAAACTTATCTTCTGATGGCCCTCCAGTCCCTCGCTCCCCAGGTACACTGCCATAGCATAATGCTCGCCAACCCTTCCCATCACGCAACAATACCCGACTTCACCGGTCTCCGGATCCTGGACACCGAAGATCTCGCCATCCCACATCCACTCCCAGGGCTTCAGTTTCTTCAGTTCAATCGCCGCGTTATACAGTTCTCTCCATTGCTGGGGTGAAACATTTTTATCCTCCATTGATTACTTCTCCATGGTTGAATTTTTTTAAAAATTTAGCTCTTGTAGCCATATCTGAACGATCGTTCAGATATGGCTACTCTTTCCCGCCGAACTCTTAATAAACCCGGTATTGCGTTATATCTGCATCAGATCATTGGCTATTTACCTATCTATTCTGCACACCGTAGATACAACCTATTGCTATTTCCTGGATTGCGACACGGTGGTGCCGAAGGCACCACTATTCACCATCTTATAAAGCAATCCAATCAGCTTCTTGAACCGGGTCAGATTGGGATATGTCACAGTGCATTTACTTTTATTCACCAGGTCCGAGATATCGATCTCCTCTCCCAGCAGGTCTTTGATCCCCTCATCTTTCTCCGCGATCTGAAGCAATAATTCTCGGTCCCCGCTCAGCCAACGCTCATCGAGCCGGTTGGCAGCTCTCTGGTATCGGCCGAATTTAAATTCTCTTTGGTAATCGCCCGGAAAAGCCGGCGCTTCATCTCCCGGTTTTTAAGTCTGGAGAAAAAGCGGAGATGGGTCTGTTTAATTTTCCCGCTTTCAAACGCGTTAACAACTTCCGGCGGTAAAACTTCAAAGACATTGATCGCACGGCTCACTGTGGTATGGGATTTGCCCACCACCGCGCCCAGTTCCCGGAAACTCTGAAAATATCCAGTCTCCCAGGCCAGCTTGAAACCCTTGCACTTTTCAAACGGGGTCAGGTCCTTCCGGTTCTCATTAATCACCACCTGACGCCGGATAGCCTCTTTGGGAGATATCTCCTGGACAATGGCGGGAATCCCGATCCACTTTTGCCCTTCCTTCTCGAAGAGCATCCGGTAGGCGCGAAGCCTCCGTTCCCCATCGACCAGCTCATACCTCCCCTTCCCCGCCGGCCGGACAATGATCCGGACCAGCAGACCGGCCAGAAGTATGGATTCGCTCAGCTTCTTCAGCTCCTTCTCGCCAACACTCTGAACACGAAGATGGTCTTCGGGAATAGAGATCGCCTCCAGCAGTATCGTCTCCAGCTTATCCATGACAACCTCCATATTTTGATTACATCAAAATATTATTTCCTATCCACTCTTGAAAATCTTTATCGGACCAACTTATTTCTATGTCCCCAATCACTTCAGGGTCATATCTCAAATCCATTTCTTCCAGTTTTTGATTGATCCCTATACTCCAGGTATCTGTTGGATTTTGCTAAAAACCAAGGGATGGCCTATCTTTCTGACCACTACTTTTTCGCTATCTCCCGTAGAGTCACGGCAATCCTATTGGTTAATCCCGAATTCCCGCTCCGCAATGGCAATATCCTCATCAGTGGGATTAATAGTTTTACGCTTAATAACCATTTTGCTAAATGCCTCGTCAATTTCTTTGCTCGTTGGAGGACGGCCATGCTTGTTTAGTAAAAGTTGTCTTACAGCCTCCCGATATGCGGGGTCCTTTGCTTCCTGAGGTAACTCGACTTCATCTTTTTGGATATCATCGGTACGGACTTTTATTACACCCGACCTACTTTGACCAGAACTACTAGTCATCGCAATCTCCTTAATATAGTTACACCACGTATAGGGAATTAAGATTAGTCAGGACATTCTCTTTTTCAACTCATATTCCAGCCTTTCATAATCCCCCAGATGAGCATGCATAAGGCTCTTCCAGAGTTTTCCGTGATTGGGGATATTGACATGGAGCAATTCATGGACAATCACGTAATCCTGGAGCTCTTTCTTCATTTCTAAAAGAGATCTATCGAAGGTAAGTCGGCCGGTGGTTGAACAAGAAGCCCATTTGGTCTTCATTGCTCGAATGGAAATACAGGTTATATTTGCCTCCAACTGCTCAGCCCAACATCGCACACGCTTTTTGAACAGGATCTTATTCTTTTCATTCGAGTTCATTTGATATTGTATGCCTTCGCTAAAAGAGTGAAAAGATTATCCACGATCCGGGCAACCTGATCGAGATCATCCACCTGGGCATAAACCGCGAAGGTGACTTCATTACGCAGTTCCCGCAACTCCGCTTCGCTGCTTTGCCAGTTTGCATGATCGACAAACGCCGCCTTCACCTTTCCGGCCACTTCTTCCGCCTGCCCTACTCCGGCATCAAGCATTGTTCGATAGACAAAAAAGGTCAAACCATCGAAGCCTTTATTGGCCTGTTCCTTCTTCCGCTCTTCATCTTTCTCAATCTCACGGAATAAATCATCCAGGGCGGCCCTGGTGGTGATCTGGCGATCCTCATAGCTTTCCTGCACGGCCCGAGCCCGCTCAGCCAACGCAATAAGAAAGGGATCGTCCCCGGCCTCCTGGGCTGTCTTTTCGATACTTTTTATCAGATTAATGACCTTGGTCCCATCGCCATCCTTCTTGTTGATTATATACTCCACCGTCTCCTCATTGATCTCAAAGAAATCAGTGATGGGCTGGATATGGCCGGTGCCGACCAGAGACTGGACTAATTCATTTGTCTTCTTCTGAAAAGCTCGATCCACGTACACTCTTTTAGAGTAGGCTTTGCGCACCACATCGTAGATTGCCGAGAGCGTCGCGTAATCTTCGATAAACGGCCGCATAAAAGCATCCGGAGAGATAATCTCATATAACATCTCGATCTCTTTATATTCCTTGAATAACTCCTTACGGCGCTCCTTGTCCCGGAAATGTTCGATCAAGTCATCCACATCCTTATCGTTGAAGTTCCGGGTGACAAGGCCCAGATATTCCGACGCTTTCTGTTCCATCTTGTTTTTAAATAGCACTTTTAACAGATGGAGGTCTTTCACGATGGCATTTACCTCATCGCTGTCAAACGCCAGCGCCTTCTCCAGCTTGTCGAAGATGCCGACAAAATCGAGGACAAAGCCATGCGGTTTGACCATCTCTTCGGCTTCATTCTCATAGGGCCGATTCACCCGGGCAATCGCCTGAAGCAGCGTGTGATCGCGCATTGGTTTGTCGAGGTACATCGCGTAAAGAATCGGCGCATCATAGCCGGTGAGCAGTTTCTCGGTTACAATCAATATTTTGGGGACAGTTCCGAAACGGGCAAAATCGCGGCGAATCTGTTTCTCCCGTTTTTTATCGATATGAAATTCCTTCAGATCTTTCGAATCATTGTGATTGCCGGTATAGACCACTTCCGAGTATTCAGGTGGTAAGTATTTATCAAGCGCTTTTTTGTATTTCGCGCAGGCTGCCCGGTCCACACCGACAAGAAATGCCTTGTATCCCAGAGGATCAACATTCTGCCGATAATGCTCGGCCACATAGCAAGCGATCTTATCGACCCGCTCATCCCCTTTCAGAAAGTTTTTAAGATTTACCGCCCGTTCGAGGATTTTATTCAATTCCTCTATCTCGGCGATACCCTCGGTTTCAGCCAGCGCCCAGAACTCTTTCTCCATCAACTCGGGATTCGCCAGCAGTTCATTCGGCGCCAGATTATAGTACAATGGCAACGTAGTACCGTCGGCGATGCTCTCCCGGATCGAGTATTTATGGAGATAACCCTTATCGTCTTCACAACCGAAGGTCTTGAAAGTTCCTCTGCCGTAGACCGTCTTATCGACCGGGGTCCCGGTAAAGCCGATAAAGGTCGCGTTGGGTACCCCGGCCATCAGGAAATTGCCCAGATCGCCTCCGGTGGTACGGTGCGCCTCGTCAATCATCACGTATATGTTGGACCGCTCGTTGGCATTCGCCGGCATATCCTGGAATTTATGGATGGTCGTGACGATAATCCCGCGGTAATCATTCTGAAGCAGTTTGACCAATTTCCTTATCCGGTTGGCGTGTTCAATATTGCCGATCCCCAGAGCGCCAAGGTTCTTCAGCATCTGATCTTCCAGCTCATTCCGGTCGATCAATAATAGAATCGTGGGCTTCTCGCTCTCCGGAGCTTTAAAGAGCATCTCGGAAGCCTTAATCATGGTGAAGGTCTTACCACTCCCCTGGGTGTGCCAGACCAACCCCCGTCCACGATCTGCCTCTAAACATCGGTCAATCACTTTGCGGACGGCGCCGGTCTGATGCTGGGCCAAGATATATTTATTCAGCTCTTCATCCTTCTCGGCGAAGAGGATGAAATGCTTGAGCAAATCAAGAATGTGGCGGCGGTCGCAGAACGTCTTGACCTTATTCTCTAACTGCCCGACCCGGTCGTCTTTCCAGTTAAAGATATTGCGGCGGACCATATTCCAGGTTACCCCGTAGGAGAACCCAATGGCTTCGGTGGCAGTGAAGATCATCTCCGGCACGAATAGTTCGGGGGTCTCATCGTGATATCGGCGGATCTGATCGACACCAAGGGCAATCGCTTCATCCTTATTGGCGTTTTTGCACTCGATGACCAGAACCGAGATGCCGTTGATCAGAAAGACAACATCCTCCCGGTTACCGAAACTGCCGTTATGGATATAAAACTCCTCGGTGACCTCGAAGACATTCCGATCGATATTTTCATAGTCGATCAGAATGAGATCCAGCTCCCGGTTCTCCTCCGCGTAGAAGAATTTTCCGGCATTCCTGATATATCCGAGAAACTCCCGGTTTCCGAAGATGTTGGGAGAGATGTGGCGGAGCCGACCTACCAGCGATCCTTCAGTCTCGCTGTATTTCGGGTTAAATTCCCGTATCTTCTGATAGAGCAGATCGTCGAAGTAGAGTGACGCCTTCGCCCCCCGCTCGCCGATCCCCACGCCTTCCCGTCTAAATCCCCGGCGGGCTTCAGCCTCAACCCGGGGAACGAAAGTCCAGCCAATCTCCCCGGCATATTGGATAATGCGGCTCTGGACTGTCTTGTGTTCACCTGGCTTTGGCATCAGCCAATCCCCTCCGAAGACTCCCGAACTCTGCGCCCCTTCTCCGTCAGGCGGTATCTCTGCTTGGGGCTGGTTGGTTTGTCGGGGATAGTCATTTCTATCAACCCCGCCTCAAGAAGGGGGCCCAAGACCTGGTCCCTGAACTTGGTGCGGTTTTTCCTCCCGGTAATTGTCATAAGTTCGCTTATTCCGGTGTCAACAAAGCACTTATGCAATATTTCAGCTTGGTGCCGGCTTAGTGCCGGCTTGGTCCCGGCTTGGTCCCGACTTGGTCCCAACTTGGTCCCAACTTCCCCGTCCTCTTTCAGATCTACCATCTCCGTTTTTCGTTCAAATACCAACGTCACCCAGTTATCATCCACTTCAATTCGTGGTTCCGTAACGCCATATTCGCGGCAAAGCCCGCGAATACGGATTATTCCGCTGCCCACCTGTTCGACCAGACCCATGCGATACAGCATTCCGAATAATAGTGGATTGCGAGGCACACTCTTTCGGCCCAGATCCTTCTTGTCCATCCCGGCCGGAAGACCGCCCGGGCTGATAATTTCCAGCCGGTCATGAAAAATTTGAATCTGGATATTAGCCGTGGAGCGATAATCCCGGTGCGCGATGGCATTGACCAACGCCTCGCGAAGGGCGTCGCCCGGCAGTTCCAGACGCTCCTCTCTACCGGTGGTACTGATAATGAATTCCGTATTCAGTTTGGCCTGCATATAGGCCATACAGTCCTGATAGATAGAGTAAAGATCTCCGGTGAACTCTTTGCGGTCAAGGATGTGGGTCTTGGTGGTGCCGCGAAAGATCGCGCAGATCACACCCGCGCTCAGCGTGTACCGTGTAATGTCGTTGGTCAGAAGCCAGGCTCCCGCGTGGGTCATATACCCGTCTTTGATCAGATGCAGGTTCCGCAGTGTCGTCCCCGGATCAACGTTGTCGGGAATCTTCGCCCGGGTGACGAATCGCGACCAGATCTCCGGTGTCAGATCCCGGTCAATGTCAAAATCCGGGCAGGGCTTTTCATCATATTGGATCAGTCCTTCTTTGAAAAAGAATATCCGGATCTCTTCGCGCCCCATCTGCTGCGTAGAAGCGCCATCGCGCAGATAAAATCTTCCACCAAACGAAAATGGTTTCCCCTGCTGCTCGGGTATGTTTACACAGAGTACTTTGCCGACACTCTCCACATCTACCGCTACCGACGGATCCATAGACCGCGCGACAGACTGAATCTCCGACTTCAAGCGGTTATGATTTTCAACCCCGACTACCGTACCATCGTCTTCTACGCCGATCAGAACGACGCCACCCGTAGAATTCGCGAACGCGCAAAGTTCACGCCCCAGATTTGCCACTCCCGATCTTTTGAACTCGACAGTGAAACCTTCGCCCAGGGCAATCAAATCTTTTAATTCTTCATGGGTCATATATCCACTTCTTATTGGTATTTATCTATTTCAATACCCAGCTCGGAAAGATCGAGTTTATCAACTCGTATCTGAGCAGTCATGAGCTGGTGTAGGAGCGTGCGAAAAAGGTCTTTCAGCGCTTCCAATTTTTTGCTGGATATAATGCATTTTTTATCCACTATAGAAAGTATATTTACGATTTCTTTTTGTTCTTTACTGGATGGTAGCAATAAGGGAAAACCCTTGAGCTTGCTTGTATTAATGCATGCGAGGTTTGTCGTTTTATGTGCAACTGAGAGAAAATATGCTTTCCCATATGGGCTTTGTACTTGGTAGGCTAAGAATTCAGGAGACAGTATAGATGTCTTAGGTCTTACTGCAAAAATATGATTTTGATGTACACAGCATTTTATTTGACCATGCCATATGAAACCCCTGCCTAACTTATCTAAATCACCGCCCTCTGTAAGTACTACATCACCATCTTTTAGTGAATATCTCTCAATTTCAAATTTTCTGAGCGCTATTTCTTTCATTACCGACAAATCAAGATATCCGTCTTGCACGTTAGCAACGCGAAGATACGGCAATATAACAGCATCATTCGGGTCTATTTTCCTACCCTTGGCAATCCCCGTTTGTACAATACAAGCCTTTCCAAGTTCCACAACCTCCCAACTCTCCGGTAACGATCCGATTTCGGTCTGTTTCTGCGGTTCGCCCCGGGTGCCATCGGTGAAGAGTTTGTGCATCAAGGATTTCTTTAACTCGGTGGTAAGTTGAATCAGCCGTTCCTGGTCCCCAATCGCCCGCTGGACTAACGACAGTACTGCCGTAATGCGGTGCTGTTCTGGCTTCGCAGGATATTGTATTGTTTTTTCCTTTAGGAATTTGAAGTGGCGATTATAGCCTCGACTGGGAATATTAATGGAAAGAAGAGCGAAGTAAAAAAATTTAGAATCGAAAACCCCAACATCAGGCTTTAGCACTTTTGTACCATCTGCACCAAGAATAAAGGGGAAATCAATAAATTTAAAACATCGTGTATGATCCCCAAAAATAATATATGGTAAATCATTGCTAATTAACTTGGATTTGTCATTTGTAAATCCAGCAATCAGCGATTGCCCTTGATCAACAACGGGGAAACTACCTTCTGTGATAATTTCGGAAGATTTAATTTGATTCTCCCGTGATATTTTGTGTTTCAAGAGACAATTAGGAACTAATTTGGAAGACCAACCAGTCGTCATCATATTCCCAGCTTTTTCAACACGGCTCGTAAGGTTGCATTGGTTTCTTTGGCCTCAACATCCAGAACATCAAGCTCCGCACCAATATCACTGATCGCACGATATTCCTCAGCCTCTGCGGTATAAATATAACGCAAGGGGGAGATATTATAATCATTCTTGACAATCTCGGCTTTATCCACGATCCGGCTGAATTTATGCTCCTCTTTCAAGGCTAAAAATGCCGAGGCAATCCGGTCTATGCCATCATCCGGGATATAGTTTTTTGGGGTGCCTTTGGTAAAAACTTCAATCGCGTTGATGAGGAAAATCTTATTCCTACGGTCTTCCGGTTTGGCCTTGTTCAGGAAGAGTAGAATGCCGGCAGCCGAAGTATTGTAGAAAAGATTTTCCGGCAGGTAGATCACGCCCTCAATAAGATCGTTCTCCACAAACCAGGCCCGGACCGATTTCTCCTTGTTCTTACCCGCGTTTCCACTCCCCCGGCTGCCTGCGCCGGTATCGAGCACTATCGCGGCCCGGCCGGCTTCATTAAGTGACGCCGCCATGTGCTGCACCCACCCCCAGTCAGCCGACTGTTTGCCGGGGAAACCGGCACCCTGGGGAAAGCGTCCCAGTTCGTCATTATCGTAATCCTGCTCGGTAAACCAGTCCTGATTCCACATGGGATTGGCTACCACGCGGTCGAAGGTTTGCAAATTACCTTTGTCCCGAAATTTGGGATAGCGAAAGGTATCACCGATCTCGATCTTCCCTTCCATATCGTGGATGATCATGTTCATGTTAGCCATGGCCCAGGTGTTCGGGGTGTATTCCTGGCCGAAGAGCTGAAGCGGCGCGTATTTATCTTTGCTGCGCAGCGACATCTTCTCTTCCAGCGTCAATTCGCATTTGATAAGCAGCCCGGCCGAACCGCAGCAGGGATCGTAAACGGTCATCCCCGGCTCCGCGTCCATGATCCGCGCCATGACCATCCCGACTTCCCCGGGAGTATAGAACTCCCCCGCCGACTGCCCCGACCCCTCGGCAAATTTGCGGATGAGATATTCGTAACTCCGGCCAATGATATCCGCCTCAACGTCCTTCAATCCCAGCCGTTTTTCGGAGATCTTCTCGATCAAATTGGAGAGACGGTCATCGTCAATATCGCACTGTCCGTGGGTGGTGGCGTTAAAATCAATCCGGTCAATAATCCCCTCAAGCAAGGGGTTGTCCCGGGCAATCTCCCGGAGATAGGTAGTAAGCTGTTCGCCAATCTTATCGGAGAGTGTACGGATAACCGACCAGACCGAATCTTCCGTATCCTCCGGTTTAAGCGGCAGATAAAAACGAACCAGTTTCTGATCGCGCGCGACCAGCTTAAACGCTTTCTCCCGGAACCCAACCTTCTCAGCAATCCGATTAAGCTCATCATCAAAGACATCGCAAAGCCGTTTGGCAAAAATCAAAGGAAGGATAAAATCCTTATACTTCGGCGCATCCTGCGCCCCCCGAATACTGCACGCCGCATCCCATATCCACGATTCCATTGATTTTCCGTTGTCATTCTCTTTATTCATGAACTTCCTTTATTTAAATATGAGTGTCATAAAATATTTTATGTACTATTTGCAATTATCATTACTGCGGTGTCCATACATTTATTTCGCCGGTTATTTTATCTCTCTCATAGACAAATCAATATGGGGGACGGAGGTTATATTGTGCGAAACTATTTTTAGTTTAGGAAAATGACAATTTCACATATTACCAGCGCTCACATGTCATCGGCCCCCCCATTCCGCAAGCTCTATCATGTAACTCAATCAACCATAGATAAGTGATCCCTGTCGAAACAATCTATGACGGTTTTCAAACAAAGCATAAATATTCCGATGTTGTCTCCCTGAATTACCCTTTCATCTTCCGGTTCTTCCATGATTGACTCCAGCATATACATGAGGATATTGCGCTGATTATAGCCGGTAATCAACCGTTCGGCGATATCATCCTGTACGAATTCAAACTCCTCTGCCTGGTATTCAACCATCTGAACATTCTTATCTTCCATCTCCTCAATCACCTCTTCACTTACTTTCGCGGGGTGCGGACCATCTTCCGACATCATCTGCCAGATGTTGAGCCCGAACAAGACCAGTAAACCCTGCTCATCCTCGGTCAGATCTTTCGCGTAGGCCATAAGATAGGCCAAAACTATCGGCTGCTCCTCTCCCATCAGGGTGATTAACCCAGGAGCATCTCTTTCTTCTATATCTTCCATCCTCTTTAAAACATTCTGAATAACCTCTTCCGATACTGATTTCATAATGGACACCTTATTTATAAAAACATCTATTAGCCGTGGAACTACCCTCCCCTGCCGGATAAATGCTTGTGCTTGCATCCCTATTTATCGGGGCATCCCGATGCATATCGGAGCCGGCAGGGACCGTTTCGATCTTCAACGGTCTTGAACGATCTTCAACTACCTTTAACGGTTTTTTTGTTGTACATGGATATGAATATTTGATAGATCATTAATTACCATTGGGCGATAAAATTCAAAAAACAAATACTATTATAAGGCAACTCCGATTCCATTTAAATCAACTTACTACATCCGGATAATCCGGTCCATTAAAACCCGTTTAAAAAAGGAGGGGCAGATGAAGAGAACGATCTTATCAATCTTAATGACTTATTTTTTATGCGGGGCAATATGCGTTCCCGGTATCTATCCGGAAGAGAGCTGTCCCGAAACCAGCGCGATAACCGAAATGATCTCCAGCAGCGCTACCGTCAAAGCGATGGAGCCGTTCGAGTTTTCCAAGATTAAATCTGGGGGCGCTCTATTACAGAAGAACGGAACCAAGCTCGGGGTTTATCTCTCCAACAGTGATTTCACTATCAAGCAGATGTCGAACAGCTTTATCGTTCCGGTCAAGGAGAAAGGAATATTTATCGTTGCGATAAACTTTACCAACGCCCGAAAGGAGATAGAAATCGGCACTTACTCCGCCGCAGCGGGTTACGGAAAACCGTTCTGGGTAACCGCTGAGATCAAAGTGGCCAGAGAAGAAAAGGGTGCTATTGTTTCGCTGGGGGTGCGTGAAGGGACAGCCACCATTATCAAAATAACCGATAGTAGCATCTGTGGAAAATTTGATCTTAAAGTGAAGAAAAAAGACGCAATTACCAACGCGATCTCCGGCCAATTCAACGTTCCGCTGGAAAAATCGAAATGGTAAAGAGAACCTACCCGGATTTCAAGTTTTCGATACCTCAAAACACTCTACAATCCAATATATTGTCTTCCCGCAGCCTCTTATCTTACATTATTTACACAGTATAAATTGTAATATAATAAGATTATACTTCTTAATTCTTAACCATATCTCATTTATCATACATTTTCTACATGGTATTAATTGTATGATAAGGGATTCTGAGGGGAGGAGATATCTGTGGACTTAATGAACTCCATTATTGGAAATACCGCGGAACAGGGGTCGATTTGGACGGATTGAGGAGCATATCCCTTTCCCCATTGGCCACAGGTCAGGTCCTGGTCAGGAAACGGCCGTAGCCTCCATCAACCTGAATTCCACGATCAGCCTCATAGATGGTGCGGCCCCGGACGATGGTCTTGATAACCTTTCCCTGTAATTCCATCCCTTCGAAGGGGGTAATGTGGCCTTTGGAGAGGAATTTATTTCCATCTACCGTCCAGGTCATCCCTGGGTCAATCAGGACCAGGTCGGCGTCGGTACCGATCTCGATCGCTCCCTTTTGGGGGTAGAGACCATAGCGGCGGGCGGCGGACTCTGAGGTCACCTCCACCAGCCGTCGGAGGGAGAATCGTCCCTTCGTGTAGCCCTCGGAGAAAAGGTAGGGGAGCAGGGTGATGGTTCCGGGGATGCCGGCATAATCGGTCCAGATAGATCCGGTCTCCTTACCCGCGGCCGTAGAGGGAGCGTGGTCGGAGGCGGCAAAATCTATCAAACCATCAGATAAATATTGCCAGAGTTTCTCGCTGTTTCCCTGCTTCTTCACGGGGGGAGTAGTCTTGAGAGGTGATCCCATCCGGATAAAATCATCAAGATCGAACTGAAGATAGTGCGGTCCGGTCTCACAAGTAACATCGCTATCCGCGATAATCTCGACCGACCGGGCGGTACTGATATGGACAATATGAAGGTCCGCGCCGGTCTCCTGCGCCATTTCCACGGCGTTCTGAACCGCCAGGAGCTCGGCCGCCTCGGGCCGGGAGCGGTAATAGTCAATCGGTTCCTTACCTGCTTTCATCCAATAATCGGTGGCCGGGTTGACATAGCTGAGATCCTCCGCGTGGAGGAGGATGGTCGCGCCGAACTCCTGGGCCTGCTTCAGAACATTTCTGAACTGAAAATGATTCAGACCGCCGAAGAGTTCCATAATCGAGATGAAGTAGGTCTTAAATCCGAATACGATCCGGGAAAGATCCCGAAAATTTTCCGGATAGCCTGACCCCATCGACTGGGGCGCGATCCCGCCATGGAATCCGAAGTCGATGACCGCTTCTTTTTCCACCACCGCCAGCTTCTCCTCCAGATTAGCCATAGTGGTAACCGGAGGAATAGAGGTGCAGGGCATATCGATGATGGTGGTAACGCCTCCGGAAGCGGCGGCCGCGGTACCATGGGCGAAATCCTCCCGGTCGGTAAATCCGGGGTCATCGAAATGGACGTGGGGGTCGATCCCGCCGGGAAGGATAATCATTCCGGCGGCATCGATAATCTCATCATCACCGGTCAGATCAGAACCCAGTTCAACTATCTTCTCTCCGGTAATCCGGATATCAAGCTCCTCCAGTTTATCCTTTCCCGGAAGGGCAACGGAACCGTTCTTGATAATCATGTGATATCTCCTCTCAGGACTTAGCGCCTGCGGCGCTAACGTTAAAAAATAAGGACGTTGAAAAATAAAAACGTTGAAGATAAAAGACGTTTAAAAAAACCTTACACCATCGGTTTATTGAAATTCCTAAGCAAGAACTTAGCGCCTTCGGCGCAACCTCGTAGCGGCAGCCTTCAGGCTACCACTAGTGGCGACCTGAAGGTCGCCGCTACGAGTGCTATTGAAATTCCGAAGCAGGAACTTAGCTCTTCGCTTCGCTCCGGGCAAAGTTCTGAAGTGCCTAAAGTTTGAAGTGTCTAAAGTTAAAAAATTATCGCATGGCATACCGGCTAAAAGATTGCGGATCCCAAATAATTCTACCCACTCCCCCCCTGGAGGGGAGAAGGTATTCCCTGCTCCTCCTACCGGGTGAGGCGACAACTTTCAACTTTAGGCACTTAAGGCACTTTAGGCACTTCACTCCCCCCTGCCTATATCGATTGCAAGCTCCCCTTCACCAATGGGACATCCAGAACCAGAATCATTGTTCCGGTATGTTTGTCCAGATCTCCGGTGATACCCTCGATATTATAGATCAGGCGATTAACCAGGTCCTCCGGGACCAGGGCGAAGATAGTCCGATGGTAGGCTCCGTGCTCCCCGAGAAAGTTGATAAAACTGGCGAAGAGGGGAACCTGAGTCAGAATCTTCCCCGCTCCCTGCGACTCCATAACCACGGCGCCGGGGATGCCCATCTCGACAAATACTTCCATTATCTCTGTAAACCACTCTTCGTCCTGGAGGACCAGCATTAGCAGTTTCCGCTTTCGGGATGGATCGGGATGGACCTCGAAGATAGAATGGCTCAAGAAATTCTCGTAGAGAGCGGTACTGGTCGGAGCAGCAATAATCTCCCGGCGGGCGGTCTCGTTTCTAAGCGCCATGGAGATCTCAGCCAGAAGCTGGACATGTTTTTCAGGCTTATCCTCCGGCCCGACGAAGGCACAGAAGATCCGTACCCGGTGATGATCGAGGGACTCAAAGTTGATCCCCCGCCGGGAGACCGCCAGGACCATGATAAACCGGTCCACCAGCGGCGACCGGCAATGGGGAATCGCCAGGCCGTGCCCGATCCCGGTGGTGCCCAGTCCCTCCCGGGCTTCCAGAGCCAGGACAAGATCATCTTCGCTGACATCTTTCAGAACCAAATCACTCTTAAAAATTCCGGCTATCTCCCGGATAACCTCCGTCTTGGTTCGAGAACGGAGATTAATTTCACAACGTTCTTTGCTTAGAATGCCGGCTATTTTCATTTTTTTGCCACCTTATTGTAAGAAGTGCCTAAAGTGCGCTAAAGTGCCTAAAGTTGAAAGTTGTCGTTTCGCCTCGCTATACTCGTTTCTAGTCTTGCTCACCTGGAGTTTTTGTATAACTATAAAAATTGTTTCTGCTAATAAGCTAAATAAGGTTACTTAAAACCACGAAGTTCACGAAGGAATTTGAAATAATCAAGAAATAATTTTATAGTTTTCTTGATTTTTCTTCGTTTTATTCGTGGTGAATATATAGTTTTCTAAGCACAATAAATCACAACTCCGCTCCTTTAATTATCGCCATCTTCGAAAGGATTGGGCCGATCAGTTCGTTGATCATCACTGCAAATAGTACTATATTGACAATACGGATCAGAGCATCAGCTATCTGGACCGGCGCGCCGGCTAAGAGGGGGGAGGCCTGAATAAGCAGGACCAGACCGATTGCTACTCCGGCCTGGGGTATCATGGAGAGACCGAGATAATCGCGGATCTTCCGGTCACTCCCGGCCAGTTGAGCTCCCAGCCAGACCCCGGAATACTTCCCCACTCCTCGGGATATCACATAGACCGACCCGAGAAGCAATATCCACCAGTTGCTCAGGAGTCCGAGGTTGAGTTCGGTGCCGGCGATCGCGAAGAAGGCCGCGTAGAGCGGCGGGGTCAGTGGTCTGATCGCCTGGAAGATCCGGTTACCCCGCCGGGAGAGATTGATAATTACCGCTCCTGCCACCATATTGGCCAGCAGAGGAGATAGATGAAGCGCGATCGCGATCGCGGTAAAGAGGATAATGATCCCGAAGACGACAATGAGCAGCG
>Ga0222636_1000534_pt1 | contig 19333 bp, 15 predicted proteins | sample AntAcemetagen141_FD_179811 | JGI IMG/M metagenome (GOLD analysis project Ga0222636, IMG submission 179811) | Saline water microbial communities from Ace Lake, Antarctica - #141 | ecosystem: Environmental > Aquatic > Non-marine Saline and Alkaline > Saline | place: Antarctica: Ace Lake...
TTCTCATCCCAAAAGTCAACCTCATTATTATATAACCCACCACCGATATTATAAAATATTGTATCACCTGTGTTCAAATTAAAATCGTATAAAATAGATTCGGAAAATCCTGGCAGTAAGCAGTAAATTTGTCTATTCCCATTTTCTCTAATAGCTGCAAAGTATGTAGAGTTAGGATGGAGAATTGTAGAGTCGTACATTTTATAGATTTTAGTATAAAGAGTCGAATTGATTATTGTGTCCCCAAATACAGCATATCTAAAATGCCATTTATCAGATGTGAAATCGTTGTCACCAACAGTATTCCAAGCTGTATTAGTGTCAGGGAAAGGGAAATAGTCCTGTCCAATTAAATTATGAACTAAAAAGATTAGTACAACTAAAATAATACTTGATAATTTTTTCATTTTTCTTATTTTTTTGCATTACACATAACGTTTGCGCTATGAATAGTTGCCGCTAGCGTAGCAGTTTCTTGTCAGGTTGAAACAGACTTGAAACGTATTACAAACGTTAAATTTATAATTGTCACGGCAATTATTTATGAGCGTTTGTTACCGCCAGTATTTTTTCATTTCTTTATTGCTTTTAATATTCTGTCTTCCTTTATCAGTACGTCTTTCAAGAGAAGTTGATATGGAAATTGTTTGTGTTTAGAGTCTCTAAATCCATCTAGAATATTCACTAATGATCCCGCTGTAATAAGCGATAAATTTATTTCAAACTCCAAGTCACAGTCGTTAACGAATTCATCACTAAAGTCAGGTGCTACAAGGAGTGATTTAACTACATGAAATCCATTCCTTTTTGCTAAATCAACGTATGATTTTATTTGTCTTGAGACGGAACTAAACTTATTGTAACCGCTTTCTTTTACAGTTTTACATTCAATAATTATTAGGGTGTTATTGCCTAGGTTTAAAACTAAGTCAATCTTGTTTTTATTTGTATTTAGGTTCTTTTTTAGTTGCTCATCAACAGTAAAACCTAATTGCTCGAATATGTTTTTTGTAATATCTTCGAATTTCAAACCTAATTCCGCTTCTTTAAGCACAATCCCGTTTTCTTTTAAAGTAGCTAAATCTCTGAACCCGATTGCAACATAGTTTTCTACTAATAGGTTTTCAGTGTCTTTATAAGCATCCAGGATATTAAGTACCAAATCGCCTCTTGATTTCAGTGATTTTGATGTAATAAATATTTTCAGGTCTTCAGTTGGTAATATGTCAAGTATATCACGAGGTTTTATATTGTAGTTAAGTAGATTACTGCTGCTAATAATTGAGCCTTCAGGCATTTCAAATTCTTTAATTACGAGTTTAGTAAAGGTTTGTAGCTCGTCATTTAATTCAATTATAAGTTTCTCATATCCTTCTATTGATATTCCTACTTTATCATCTTTCTCTATAGTATCGAAATATGTAATTATATTTCCAATTTTCTCTTCTAGCGTATTACCTTTAAGTTTGCTAGGAACTTTTAAGCCATTTGACCATAGGTCATTAATGAACTTTTTCTTGTCAGTTAGTTTCGTTCCATCTTTATGAATCTCATTTGCTAAGAGATTTGTGAATGAAATTCCTTCTTTTATTATAACCTTGATTTTATTTTCATAATCGAGATCTTTTATGTCAATATTATGTTTGCGGCAAACAATATTTATTTGTGATTCTCTAAATGTTTTTAATACCCTTCGAAAATATTTGTCGGCTATCTCTTTTTCTCTAATCTTTCTTAAAACTCTAACTACTTCATCAGCAACATAAACTAGATTGTTCTTTTTTGAATAAAATATTACACCAATATTTTTCAGAAAAGTTATTACGCTATCTATATCAGTTTTTATCGGTGGAATTATTGAATAATTAATAAGTTTTACTTCTTCTTGTGATAGTTCTAATTGATTAGTCAAGGTTATGAGGATTGATAATTCGTCGTCAGTTATTTTTGATTCTCGGTTATTCTCTTCATCATTTATATATGCTTTCTCAACACATGCTTTGTATATTTTATAGTCCCTTTTGCGTACTTCCTCAATTTCCGATTTTTCAGATTCTAGTTGTATTTTTAATTTATTGGTTCGCTTTTTGATATTTGCTAATTCTCGTTCGTAAAGACGACTAAGCCAGTCTTGTTTTAAAATGCTGTTCCCATCTTTTATTAAAATATCTATCAGAATATCTAACTGTGATGTTGTATTAACAAATTCAGCCTTCACAGTATTCGCAAATTCATGTTTTACAAGATCAAATACTTGAGCTATATTTTTGCTGTCTACACTTTTAAGGTTATTGCTACTGTCAGATAAGATTTTATCTATTTCTTTGCTATTCTTAGGATTGGAGGATTTTATGTTATCAATTATTTTTAAAAATGAGTTTTTCTCCAAGGAGTTAACAATGTCAAGTATTTTTTCGAGTTTCATCGTGTTTTATTTTTGTTAATATTTCAGTCAGTTTGGAATCTATTTTATCGATTTTCTTTTCAAGTTCGTCGTTATTATCACTTACCATTGAGTCTACAAAAATCGAATTGACAAGAGACAGACCAAATATGCCACCAGACATTACAACAAATATGAAATAAAGATAAGTAAAAAATGTTGCTGATTTTGAATACGATACTGTAATTTGTTCTGGTATTTCAAACCAGCCTTCAATTGTAAATATTTTAAATGTTGAATAGAGAGATTTTAATGGGTCACCAAAATATTCAGAACCACTACTATGAAAAAGGTAGAATGAAAGTATACCAATTATAAAAATATAAATTATAAAACCCACAAAAATGAAAAGGGATGCTTTTAATGCTCTTTGAATTCCAGAAACTAAATTATCAACGTCCGGAATAAACTTGAAGAATCTAAATGCCTTGAAGACTCTCAAGACCCTAAAAACTAGTAGAAAGCTAAAGTCAATGAAGCTTAGATCAAAACTAAATGTAAGTAAGGCAGGAACTGATAGTATTATGAGAATAAAGTCTAGTTTATTCCAATTAGATTCAAAATAGACTTTAAAACCAAATTCATAAAATTTGACAATTAACTCTACTAAGAATAGAATAGTAATAAAATTATCAATAATTGCTAATAAAAACTTCTCATTCTTGTCAGGTAAATATCCTCCAGCAAATAGGATTGCCGAATTCAAAAGAATTAGTCCAAGAATAAATTTGTCGTTTAAAAATAATTTTCTAATCATTTGTTATTCTTTGGTATATGGTTCTTAAATATTGGCGGTAACGTTTGGTATATGAAAAGTAAGCGCTTTCGAAGCAAAAATCTTTCTGCGAAAAAGAAAGGTGAAACGGGCTACAAGCCTTGATGCTACTGCTATCTCGCTTATTTTATATATACATTGTTAGGCACTGGCTTTATTTGTTTTAGTCTTTTTCCTTAATATTATTTAAAGACCTCATTTTATGCCATACCTGTTCCACACTATCTAAATAATTTCTCTCTTCTTCATTACCATACAAAATTCTTATCATGGAGATCTCTGTATTTTTGTAAAATACGTATTCAAAAATATTATTTTCATAGTAATACTGAAAAGCATTTATTCTTTCGAAATATTCAGAACCGCTTTTCGTATAGTTGTTTTTAATATATTTTGTTAGATTATCATATAAATCAGTATCATAAATATATAGTCTAATCATGTTTTTACCACTATCATAATATTCATGTTCATAATACCATGAAGTATCTGTAGTTGATTGAAGTTTACCTGTCAGAATGTCTCGTAGGTGATATTGTATCCATACGCTAGATTCTCCCTCATCTTTATCATATTCATATGCAAAATCATATGTGTCAAATGGTAATATTGGGTTATCAAAATATTCTCTTTCTACTAAAATAAACCCATATTTTGATAGAGTTTCGTCTGCAAAAGAAGCATCTTTTCTAAGTAAAATCTTTTCTAAAATTATTATGTTTAGATTATCTAAACTGATTTGACCGAAAACGCTAAAGTTAAATACTAAAATTAAAAAGAAAGTTTGAAATATTTTCATCGTTATATATGTTATAGCTTTTTATAAATAATAGATGCACCGTTATAACATAAAGCACAAACACTAAAGTCATCATTTGATGAGTATTTTTTAGAGTCTATGTCTGATAGCTTGTAAAAAAAACCTCGTACTTCATCAATATATAAAATGAAGTCCTTATGATCATTAGGTGTTACAAATACATAAAATGTCATATTGTCTTCAGTATATTTTATAGAAGACAAAGATTTCTTTTTGATAATAGCTTGGTCATATGTCATGATGATTAATTTTTTTAATTTTTATTTATAAGTTCATTTATGATGTGCAAAGTTATATTCATGCTTGTGCCTAACGTTGGTATAAGAATATGTAGCCGACTGCGTAGCCCTTTCTTGACAAGTTGAAAGAAAGTTGAAGCGGGCTACAACCATTGAATTTACTGCTATTTCGGCTATTATTTTTATACATTGTTACCGCCAGTTATTGTTCATTTATCATCTCTAAAAAGTCTTTTTCGTACAGAATATTTATATTACAACCATCATTATTATATTTTATAATCTTATTCATTTTCGATGGGCCTGGGTCTGTTCCTGTAATTACATAGTTAGTTTTCTTTGTAATTCCTGTGTCAATATCAGCCCCCATTTTTTTAACAATCTCAGCAGCCTCTTGTCTTTTTATTTTTTCAAGCACCCCTGTAAAAACAACTTTTTTATTATATAATGGACTATTCGGGTCTGCACTTTCTAAATCAGGTTTCAGAACATCTCCTTGAATTCTATCATGCCCCTCTAAATCAAAGGGTTGTTTTGGTTTTGGTTTGAATTTCGGTTTCACTTTCGAAAAGTCGGGGTTAACTCCATCAAGAACTTTTATGTATAAATTTGCACACGCTTCAGCATCACAGCCCGCATCGTGATGATTTTCTATACTGACATCAAAAGAGGCGCAAGCCTCATTTAATGCTTGTCCCGTCTTTTTAAATGTACAATCACAATCAAAATTTGGAATCTCTAAATTGTAATAGTTTAATGTTTGATGCAAACAATTAATATCAAACTCGGCATTGTGTGCAACTAATTTCTTATTCTCAATTATTGGATAAATTTTATTCCATACTTCAGGAAAAAAGGGTTTGTCAAAAGTCATTTCTGACGTAATTCCATGGATTTTTGTATTGTATTTTGAATATTCGTTATTGGGAGGTTGAATTAATTCTGTAATAGTTTGTTTTAATTCGCCGTTTTCTACAATTGCCAAACCTATTTGGCAAATACTCCATCTTTTGCCAATCGCAGTTTCAACATCAATTGAAATAAAATCCTTTTTATGGCTTTTAATAGATTTCGGTTTTTTTGATTTAGCACTCTTTTTAATTGAATTGAGATTATGAATATAATTTTCTAAAACAATACCACTGTCTTTTAAATCAATGGCTAAACTTGATACGATTAAAGATAAGTCATCTTCCAGAGTTAGGTCAGAATCAAAGTGTAATAATAAAGAGTCAATTAAATCAGGAAGCTTATTGTCTTGAGCAATCTCTCTTATTTTTATGTATTTGATACTGTAGTCTTTTATCTGATTAGTTTTTAGGACCTTTTCAAGTATTTCTGATTCATCATCCCAGCAAACAATTAAATTGCTATTTAGAAAATCTTTAAGTTCGAAAGTCTCCCAAACATCTTGAAAGGAAAAATCCTCAATGAATTCGGGGTCAATCTCCAATGTTTCTAACGTTTTTTGAAATCTCTTAGTTTCAATTATTCTTTCGGGTGGACTAAAATCATAAGTTTCAGAATCAGCTATTTTTTCATCTTTTATATAACAAACTCCAATTTGAAAGGCACTTAAAAGACTATCTGTCCCTTTTAAAAATTGGACACCAATTAAATCAAACTTATTTCCAAAATAGTTTTTAAAATCAAGAGGGTTTTTAAATTCACCAGTTTTGAGTTTAGTTTGAATTGCGTTTTCAAATTCTGGTTTCAATTTCATTCCCTTTTTTTTCATTTCCTTGTAAATTGGTTCTAAAGTAAACTTAGATTCATACTGAACGAACTTGAAGAATTTATAATTATTTGCCTTTTCAGGGTCTGGAAAAGAAACATTTAGTTTTATCGGTTTATTGGATTCAAATGTACTATTGTTCACTTGTCCATTATTTTTTCTCGATTTACTAATTGCAATAACTATAATAAGTACGATTACGAAAATTACAATTGTCTCTGTCATGTTTGTTTCTTTATAATTGGCGGTAACGGATGGCGCTATGCTGCGTAGCGCATTAATATTACATATATTTCTGGTTACAAATATATTAAATTAATAAGCGTAATGTTCATATTTACAACAAATTGCGCTATGCAGTATGAGCGTGTGTTAGCGTTTCGTGCTTTTATGTTTTGAGAAAGTCTGTATGTAAGTTTTCTTTCATTTATTTCACCTTGCGATACTGATCACTTAATTGTAAAATATATGAGTATTAAAACTGGAATACATTTGTTACAGCTCTTGATAATTTCTTTGCAATTGGATTTGTGTTTCCTTCAATAATTGCATGAGACACATTTTTTTTTGAGGGTTTATGAAGACAATTGTATCCTTCAGCAATAGGGGTTGAGGCAGAAAATTCTGCTAAATCATTTTTTGGATATTTTGCAATTACTTTTTCAGGAGTTGTTAGTGTAGCAATATTAACAGAAAGTCCATCTTCACCCTTATTTGTCTTAAAATTTGCACTTGAAGGTATTTTTGTTCCATTAATTTCCTTCCAACAATAAGGATTGTCTTTTGGAATTCTTCTATATAGAAAATCACTTTTGGTAATTGTATAATTAATAAGCATATTGTGCATCTTCTATAAGTGTTGTGAGTTCAGATAATTCAAAAATTTGCCATTTTTTAATAATATCACCATCGTCATTAAAAAGGACAAATATTGACTCACCACTTTGATTTATTTCTAATTCAGCACAAATATAATCAGCATCAAACTCAAATTGAATACCTCCATCTCTCATTGGAAATATATTTATGTTGGTATCATTTGAAAGAAGCCCTTTACTATATATATGGTTCAATATTTCTATTGCTGTTTCAATTGCATTTTTAGAAATAGAATCGGCATTGTATGTATCCCAATTAGGTTGCAGTTCTGAAAATCCATAAATGGTGTCTGTAAGATTGAAATATTTTATTCCATGAAGATTGGTTACTTCAGGTTTATTTCTATTTGTGGGGTTTTCAGAGTCTTTAATTTTTGATAAAGTACTTTCGGATACAAAACTCCAGATAAGCTCTGATGATGATGGTTTAAATTTTTGGTATATGGTATGCTGACTCATTTTAATCATTCTGTATGGGTGAGAATTGATAATTGCTTAGTTTTAATATAATTAAGATTGCTAGTATCGGATACTCTAAACCATAGTCAATACTGTCCATTAATCCATGGGCAATTCTATTTCTAAGGTTGTAACCAGCTTTATCAATCAAAATAAATTTAATAAAAAAGTGATCATCTGGAGAAATAACACCATCTAAATCTTCAAGTATGTGGTCAAGTGTTTTTTCCATTATTATCTCTGGTTGTCTTGGATTAGGTCTAAAAGTAGCGACCCCAAGGAAGTAGCAAATTTCTCTTAATAAATATTCCGCTTTCAAAACAAGGCTGTCTGTTGCACATACAAAGTTAGGGGAATAATTTGTGTCAGCTTTCCATTTTAAAAGTTCATCAAAAAATGAATTGACCCCTGATTCTACCAATTTTATGTAACTAAAATTAAATTCTCTGCCGTTACTATGTCTACTTGCATCTTTTCCAATCCAAGTTTGATTTAGTAAACTAATTATTCCATTTGCCGAAATTTTATTTGAACGAAATGCTTCTATGAAGTATTGAACTATTGTTTGTTTCGCAATTTGCATATGGAATTCATAAGTCTGAAACAATGAAAACTTTTTTCGTTCCTCTTCGGTATTGTATTTGGCTACAGTATTCCCAAATTTATCTTGAATACTAACAGGTATCATATTCTGCAACAAAGCTTCTTTAAAGGAATCCTCACTCCATTTTTTGATATCATCCAACGGTCTAATCATTGGTGTAAGAAATAATGTTTTTATTATTTCTTCTTCATTTTTTTCCTTTACTTCTTTTTTTATTAGCTCAATGATTCGTTTAGTTTCATCTTGAGGCATTTCTTGCCGTACCTCCCCTAAATTAAACTGTGTTCTTAACAGTTGGTATTCTTTTTCTAATCGATTTAAATTCGCTTTATCTTTTAAACTTTTGTATATTGACATAGCTTTCTCTACAAATGACAAAGAAGCAAGATCGTTTTTTCTTTCTAGCGAAAGTTTTTCGTATTGTGTAGCTTTGAAGTAAAGCCAATCTTTTATTTCAATATCCAACTTCCTACATAACTTTATTGAAATGTCAGTAACGTAAATCGCTCCCCATAGGTTAGAGTTTGCTAGAATTTTTGCGGCTTCCCAATTCTTGTCAATAAATTTTTCTACTGGGACAATTTTTCTAAAATCTTTAAAATACTTAATTGCAAAATCCGTGAAGTCAATAATGGCACGGAGAGTTAAGTCGTTTGTAATATCCCAACTTTGATGAACTTCAAAAGTGTAAACGATTAGTTCTTGAAATATTGATTCTACATTTGTGTTGCCTTTTCTGTTATTTGCTATGTACAATGCATTTGATAGAACATTATGAGAATAAATAATGTAGTTGTTGTCGCTATCTTTTGATTTTTCAATGTATGTTTTTAATAAATCAAAAAGACTTTTGAGTAATTCAATTACAAAATCATTATTCTGTTTATTTTTCGAATAGAATAAAACTAATCCATATTCAGTTTTTGCGTAAATATTAATGCATGTTTTAAACCTTTTGTATAAATAATTAAAATCTTCCTTTTTAAAATCTCTTATGTCAGGCCATTCAAATGGAATTTCGCTGCCATCCTCCATTTTCCGAGTTCCTGCGGCTCGAAAAGAAAGTCGCTTTTCCGGTGATTTGTTAAAATGAAATGCTTGCCTATCTATTTCAGCATTGCGTTGTAAATTGAATAACTCTAATTCTGAAAGTTTATCATTCACTTTTTGAAGAGCCTTATTGATGTCATTCTCCTGCTTTACATCCCATCCCTTTTCATCTAAATCTATATAAAACTGCTTTAAAGGATTCATTTATATAATTAATTTGATACAAATATATTCAATTAAATCGGTATTGCGATTTTTTGATTATTTCGTAATTAATCAATGAGTAATAATTTTAATTCAAATTCTGCTATTTATAGTTTTTCTCAAAAGTACTGATTCTGTTCTTTCATGTTATTTTACTTCAAGTTGACGAATTTTTGGTCAACCTATTTTAGGACGACTCAGCATGAACGCTAACGTTGCGGCTATGCTGTCGTACCGCATTTAATATTACTAATTTTTCTGCTTACAAATATATTAAATTATGGAACATAATGTTCATGTTTACAACTAATTGCGGTATGCAGTATGAGCCATTGTTGGGTGCTGGTGTTTATTATCTAGAATCTGTAAATATCGGTTAATTTATTATTTTTAAAAACTAACATTTTAGGTGCGTCTAATCCTCCTAATTGTCCCGAAAGATTTAGCATAAGAATTACAGCAAGAGCACCTTCTTCATTTCCGTTTTCTTTACCTTCCTTTATGATTTCTCTCTGCATCTTGTTTTTATCAAATTCCCAAATTACAGTTTTACTATTGTTTCTATTAATGTTGCTTATGCTGAAGTATTTTTTAGGCCAATATTCATTAACCATCTCTTGACTCATCCCTAAAACAAGCTCCCTTTCTGAAATCTTGTTCCCATAGTATTCTCCATATTTTTTTACTAATTTATTACGGTATGATTCTTGCTGTTGAAGTTTTTCTTTCTCAATTTGTTCTCGTGCTGTTTTTTCTGCTCGCAACTTTTTGTCTTTTTCTTCGATAATACTTTTTGCCATATTTCGCATTTCAGTCGGACTTCTATTTTTACTATAAATTCTTTCTTGTTCAGAATTAGTCAAGTTTTGTTGAAATAACCAATCTCCATTACCTATGGATCCATCTGTAAATTCAGTTGCTCCCTCTTCTAAATATAATCTTTTAAAATAACTATTACATCCAAATACTCCTGTACTGACTTCACCGGAAGCATACCTATATTCTCCATTCTTCGGTGCCCACTGATCATTATTATAACAATGTGTTTTTTTTACTAATCCAATAAAATCATCCCCATTTTTATAAGAAAGTTTAACTTTATCGGAATCTAATATATCTTGATGAAAATCATATTTAATTTCTGGATCTATTGAGTGAGGAATAATTGTTTCTAATATCAAAGTCTCATATTTGATTTTAAGAGAGAGTTTATTATCTTGAAGTTTTTGCAAAATAAAAGTGCTATTATCATTATTATTACTATAATTATTATTACTATAATTATTACGATCAATCTGATAATATATAAGATCTTCACATAGAATTTCGAGTTTTTGTCCTTCTTTTCTATTTGCAGAAATTCCAATTCCGTTTTTAGTATTGGTAACCTTAAATATCCCTTTTGTTCTACTAATACTATTATATGTGCGGGTTTTTTTCATGCCGTCTATATAGGAATTGCCATCGTCAGTACAAAAATACTTACCACTCAGAATAGTGTCATTTGTATGATAAGAATTTGTACTTGTAAATAATGTTAATTTCTGATTTTCCACGAATTGCTTTTTATACACATAACCAGAGATATTATAATCAGAATATTTTATTGTTTTTAATTTCGCTCCTTTGGGTAGATTCGCTTGGGAATAACAATTAGTTATGAATAAAAACAATAATGAGATTAAAAATAATCTTTTAATATACTTTTTAAAAGATAATACAGTATTTATATTGCGTTTCATATCTTTATAATTTTAACCAACATACATTTGGAGAAAACTTTTTATGAATATTCTGAGACCAACTTTCTCCTTGTCTTTTAAGAATACTTCCTTCAAATGAAGCAATTGATTTGCTAATTTCACTATGATAATATTTTGTCGACCATCCGTTTTGGTGTGATGATAAATAAATATCGTTATGATATTGTATCAGATATTCAATAATTGAATGGGCATCAAAAACAAACTCTTTTGGAATTTTGGATTGGATAATGGTTTGAATTGTATTTCTCATTTTAGTATCCCTAATTTGTGTCGGGCGCAACTTTTAATAGTTTCTCTGCTCTTTTGGCTTTGCAGGTATTGCCTTTTAACGTGAATGATTCTTTTTTAACTGCCTCTATTATGTAATCGGTTCTTACACTTGCACCCAACGGATGGCGCTATGCTGCGTAGCGCATTAATATTACATATATTTCTGGTTACAAATATATTAAATTAATAAGCGTAATGTTCATATTTACAACAAATTGCGCTATGCAGTATGAGCGTGTGTTAGCGTTTCGTGCTTTTATGTTTTGAGAAAGTCTGTATGTAAGTTTTCTTTCATTTATTTCACCTTGCGATACTGATCACTTAATTGTAAAATATATGAGTATTAAAACTGGAATACATTTGTTACAGCTCTTGATAATTTCTTTGCAATTGGATTTGTGTTTCCTTCAATAATTGCATGAGACACATTTTTTTTTGAGGGTTTATGAAGACAATTGTATCCTTCAGCAATAGGGGTTGAGGCAGAAAATTCTGCTAAATCATTTTTTGGATATTTTGCAATTACTTTTTCAGGAGTTGTTAGTGTAGCAATATTAACAGAAAGTCCATCTTCACCCTTATTTGTCTTAAAATTTGCACTTGAAGGTATTTTTGTTCCATTAATTTCCTTCCAACAATAAGGATTGTCTTTTGGAATTCTTCTATATAGAAAATCACTTTTGGTAATTGTATAATTAATAAGCATATTGTGCATCTTCTATAAGTGTTGTGAGTTCAGATAATTCAAAAATTTGCCATTTTTTAATAATATCACCATCGTCATTAAAAAGGACAAATATTGACTCACCACTTTGATTTATTTCTAATTCAGCACAAATATAATCAGCATCAAACTCAAATTGAATACCTCCATCTCTCATTGGAAATATATTTATGTTGGTATCATTTGAAAGAAGCCCTTTACTATATATATGGTTCAATATTTCTATTGCTGTTTCAATTGCATTTTTAGAAATAGAATCGGCATTGTATGTATCCCAATTAGGTTGCAGTTCTGAAAATCCATAAATGGTGTCTGTAAGATTGAAATATTTTATTCCATGAAGATTGGTTACTTCAGGTTTATTTCTATTTGTGGGGTTTTCAGAGTCTTTAATTTTTGATAAAGTACTTTCGGATACAAAACTCCAGATAAGCTCTGATGATGATGGTTTAAATTTTTGGTATATGGTATGCTGACTCATTTTAATCATTCTGTATGGGTGAGAATTGATAATTGCTTAGTTTTAATATAATTAAGATTGCTAGTATCGGATACTCTAAACCATAGTCAATACTGTCCATTAATCCATGGGCAATTCTATTTCTAAGGTTGTAACCAGCTTTATCAATCAAAATAAATTTAATAAAAAAGTGATCATCTGGAGAAATAACACCATCTAAATCTTCAAGTATGTGGTCAAGTGTTTTTTCCATTATTATCTCTGGTTGTCTTGGATTAGGTCTAAAAGTAGCGACCCCAAGGAAGTAGCAAATTTCTCTTAATAAATATTCCGCTTTCAAAACAAGGCTGTCTGTTGCACATACAAAGTTAGGGGAATAATTTGTGTCAGCTTTCCATTTTAAAAGTTCATCAAAAAATGAATTGACCCCTGATTCTACCAATTTTATGTAACTAAAATTAAATTCTCTGCCGTTACTATGTCTACTTGCATCTTTTCCAATCCAAGTTTGATTTAGTAAACTAATTATTCCATTTGCCGAAATTTTATTTGAACGAAATGCTTCTATGAAGTATTGAACTATTGTTTGTTTCGCAATTTGCATATGGAATTCATAAGTCTGAAACAATGAAAACTTTTTTCGTTCCTCTTCGGTATTGTATTTGGCTACAGTATTCCCAAATTTATCTTGAATACTAACAGGTATCATATTCTGCAACAAAGCTTCTTTAAAGGAATCCTCACTCCATTTTTTGATATCATCCAACGGTCTAATCATTGGTGTAAGAAATAATGTTTTTATTATTTCTTCTTCATTTTTTTCCTTTACTTCTTTTTTTATTAGCTCAATGATTCGTTTAGTTTCATCTTGAGGCATTTCTTGCCGTACCTCCCCTAAATTAAACTGTGTTCTTAACAGTTGGTATTCTTTTTCTAATCGATTTAAATTCGCTTTATCTTTTAAACTTTTGTATATTGACATAGCTTTCTCTACAAATGACAAAGAAGCAAGATCGTTTTTTCTTTCTAGCGAAAGTTTTTCGTATTGTGTAGCTTTGAAGTAAAGCCAATCTTTTATTTCAATATCCAACTTCCTACATAACTTTATTGAAATGTCAGTAACGTAAATCGCTCCCCATAGGTTAGAGTTTGCTAGAATTTTTGCGGCTTCCCAATTCTTGTCAATAAATTTTTCTACTGGGACAATTTTTCTAAAATCTTTAAAATACTTAATTGCAAAATCCGTGAAGTCAATAATGGCACGGAGAGTTAAGTCGTTTGTAATATCCCAACTTTGATGAACTTCAAAAGTGTAAACGATTAGTTCTTGAAATATTGATTCTACATTTGTGTTGCCTTTTCTGTTATTTGCTATGTACAATGCATTTGATAGAACATTATGAGAATAAATAATGTAGTTGTTGTCGCTATCTTTTGATTTTTCAATGTATGTTTTTAATAAATCAAAAAGACTTTTGAGTAATTCAATTACAAAATCATTATTCTGTTTATTTTTCGAATAGAATAAAACTAATCCATATTCAGTTTTTGCGTAAATATTAATGCATGTTTTAAACCTTTTGTATAAATAATTAAAATCTTCCTTTTTAAAATCTCTTATGTCAGGCCATTCAAATGGAATTTCGCTGCCATCCTCCATTTTCCGAGTTCCTGCGGCTCGAAAAGAAAGTCGCTTTTCCGGTGATTTGTTAAAATGAAATGCTTGCCTATCTATTTCAGCATTGCGTTGTAAATTGAATAACTCTAATTCTGAAAGTTTATCATTCACTTTTTGAAGAGCCTTATTGATGTCATTCTCCTGCTTTACATCCCATCCCTTTTCATCTAAATCTATATAAAACTGCTTTAAAGGATTCATTTATATAATTAATTTGATACAAATATATTCAATTAAATCGGTATTGCGATTTTTTGATTATTTCGTAATTAATCAATGAGTAATAATTTTAATTCAAATTCTGCTATTTATAGTTTTTCTCAAAAGTACTGATTCTGTTCTTTCATGTTATTTTACTTCAAGTTGACGAATTTTTGGTCAACCTATTTTAGGACGACTCAGCATGAACGCTAACGTTTTGAATATGGTGCGTTTGGCATTTTGAAACGCTTAATTTTCAATTTAATACTAATTTAATTTTTTGCTAAAAACTTCATAATTAGCACTATCTGCCAAATGCACTATATTTGTTGTTACCAGCCGTAATTATCTTATTATCAGTTCACGTACCATTTCCATACTTGAATTATATTGGTTATTAAGAGCCTTTATTCTGGCTTCTTCCTCACCATTTAATTCATCTCCTTTTTCATTTTTCACTAATAGAATTTCATTTTCCTTTTTTAATTGTTCTCGAATATTAATCAAATCACTTGTTAATGTTCTGATTTTATCTAACTTAATACCTTCTTCAATTGATGTTTGAAGTTGTTTTAATAATTCTTCGTGAAGTCCCATATTTATAATTTAATTTTTAAGATTACTATTTTAACCAAGGTAAATTTTGTTTTTGAAATTCGCCAAATGCTTTCAAATATTCCTTTGCCCATTCAATTCCAATATCGATTTGTTCTTCCAAATTTTCATCTTCATACTCAATTTTGTTTATGTTTTTCACTCTGTGATAAAGGTCTTCAAACATCCAAGTTGCACCTTCTCCTTTTTTTTGTAATACAATGGATGTCAACTCTGCAAATTTTGTGATGTGTGGAAATTCATATAAGTGTCCAGTTGGCTCACTATTCTCAATAATTACAAATCTTGATGAAAGTCCAAATCGTAATACTTTTTGCATCACACTTTCTCCAATAACGTCTGGTTGTTCTTTGATTATGTATGTGTAAAATCCTAAACTGTCAAGGTGAGATTGAATACGTTTTAACAACTTTAGACCTTCACCAGTATCTTTTCCGAGAATTAAAATACTATCTGAGTTTTCAAGCATGGAATTTGCTCTTTCAAAAACACTATCGAAGGCCAAATTTATATTTCTTCCCAAAGATTTAGTGTCAATATTAGAAGGCTCTTTTAGTGTCCACCTTACAAAAATATGAACTTCATCTTCGTCATCCAATTCCTCGTCAGAAAATGGAACGCCTTCAATTGTAAGTCTTTTTATTGCTTTAATCATTGCATTTGCAAAAACAGATGCGTGATATTTATGAAACCAATACTTTGTATAAATATGCTCTTCAATTCTTATAAATAATTCTTCGTTTACTCGAGAAATTGAACATACTGGAAAATTATCTTCAAAAATTTGATAAGTCACATTTTCGGGAAGAGTTGTTAAGTCAATAGAGTTTAATTCAGAAAAACTAATTTCTTCTAAGTCGTTATAACTTTCTTGGTCTGGCATATCTATTTTTGTCTTTTGTTTTTATGGCTGGTAACGGTTTGAATATGGTGCGTGCCGCACTTTATTCAATATTTTTCTTTGGTTTTCGTATTTTCAAATTTGCTAATTCTTTGTCTATGAAACATTAACTGCGGCATGCACTATATTTTTTGTTATAGGCTGTGGTTTTATTCTATAATTATTTTTCCAGTCATGTATTGTCCTTCTATTGTTTCTATTTTGTAGAAAATTAATCCTGAGATAAAGTCATTTTTATTCAGTTGGATGGTTTTTATATTTGAAATTTCAAAACGATTAAGTATTTGTCCAGAAATATTATAAAAAGTCAAATATTTAAATTCGTTTCCAATAAATTCAATCGTACTTATGTCAGTCACCGGATTTGGATAAATTTTAATTCTATTATTTGAGGTTGTAATGTTTTCATTTATACCAACAATTAATGGAAAGCAAGTGTTGTAATTTGGATTCAGGTACAAAACATCTCCATCTTTTTTAAAGCAAACAAGATCCCAAGTATCAAAACCCGTAATCTGAGGTGGAATTGGGTTCAACAGTCCAGCAATACTACCAATTCCTTCAATCCAGTCTGGATACCACGGGTCAATATGATAAACTTTCCGGTAATTTCCATTTATTAAAGTAGAGTCAATACCTGCAATTATCCCATTATAAGATGTGGAAGAGTCACAAGATAAAACTTCAAATTCACTGAATAAAGAATGGATTGAATCGCCAACTTGTTTTGTGAAATCGTATAAAAGTATTTCATGCTGACAATAAATATAACGGAAAAATATTTTCTTGGATTCTTCTCTAAGAGCACCTAAATATGTAGCATTTGAAGGATCTAATGAAGTGTCATTTAGCATATACAATTTGTGATATGGTTTCATATCAAATATAGTATCACCGATTATTCCATATTGACTATAAATTGTGTCTTGCTGAGAATAACTAAAATGAGCATTGTTCCATATTGCGGCAGAATCTGGAAATGGAAAATACTGTTGTCCTTTTACAATAGACAACTGCAAAATAATAATTAGAAATAGTACTGATTTTTTCATGATTTATTTCTTTAAGTTGTTATGCTTCTTTTCTTTACCATAGCCTATAACGGTTTGAATATGGTGCGTGCCGCACTTTATTCAATAATTACCTTTGGTTTCCTTATTTTCAAATTTACAATTCATTTTCTAAGTATTACCAACTGCGGCATGAACTATATTTTTTGTTAGCATGCGTTATTTTTTCAATATCTTTTTTGAACCTATAAATTTTCTATTTTCATAAACAGATATTAAATATATTCCTTTCTTGAAATCAGATAGGTCAATATTTATTGATTCTGAAAAGTCATTCTGTAGATGAGTTTTTCCTAAAAAGTCTGTAATTCTTAATTCCAAGTTTGCTTTTTTAGAAATTTCAATAGTGACTTTTTCTGTTGTTGGGTTTGGATAGATTGAAATTAGATCTTCATTATTACATTGCTCAATTCCCGTCCAAATATATGTGTAGTCACATGAATTAGCAATACCTGTGGAATACAAGCCAATGACACTGTCTTGATAACAGCGTAAACCATTAGAATAGTTTGCGTCACAGACAATTTCGGAGAAGGGAAACCAGTTAAACATATACTGAATGTCGCCAATTCTCTCAATTATTTTTGAATTATAAATCTGAGGTCTGGATTCATCATTCTTGTAATAGGTTACGTAAAGTACTTTTAAAATTGAGTCATTAATTTGTTGAAAGTCTGTCGAGTCTACGGTGATAGTCAATGAGTCAATATCATTTGTTTCATCTTTTAATAGGATTATCCAGCTGTCATTTGTTTGAGCATTAAAATCATAAAGGATTTGAAAACAATTAAAGATTGTGTCTAGAAAGAAAACAGTATCGTTGCGTGTAAATAAATATTCTACATCCGGTCTATCATTGCAAAATATTTTATGTCGTTTAATTATTTTCTTACATAATACATCGTTAATAAGAGTGTCTTTTTCAGATTGAAATTTTATAAAATCAATATTTCCAGAAAAAGCAAATCTTTCATCCCAATGCCATTCTGTTCCAATAGGGGCAAAGTCTTGAGCGAAGTTTTGCAACGAAATTCCAACTAAAATCAATAGGATTAATGTATGTTTCATTTTCGTTTTTTTTAATGCATGCTAACGTTCAAGTATAAGAGCAGTAGCGGATTTAAAAACGATTACCTGTCCGTCACCCATCAAAGTTTATTAAATGTACAGACCTTCGATTTACCACTTCACCCGCTATTGCTTTTATACTATGTTGTGTGCAGTAAATTGTTCTTTCACGGTTTTTTTATCATTAAACATCAAAATATCAATAATTGAAAGCCAAGGAACAAACTCGTTATTAAATTGTCGGTAATCAACTTTTTGAGATTGCACAAAATTAAGTTTTACTCCTTTGTTATTGAAATACTCTTTCTGATATAATTCTTGACCGCCAATGGCATTGATATATTTTTGATAACCCAAATTTTTATTAATTTGAATAAGTCTATCTGCTTTATCCATTCCTTTTGTTTCTGGTGATGAGATAGAAGATTTTGTCCATTGTATATCCTTGTCTAAGTAAGCGTAAACAGAAGTTATTGAACTAATAGCTAAATCGGCTATGTTAGAATATTGTTTTGAAAATACTGATTTGAGCATTTCAAACACAGCATCATAATATGGAGCTTTCTTGTATGCTGTCTCAATTTGCGCAAAAAACTTATCTTGAAAATTTGAATCAATAAGAGGTTTGATTTCACTTATCAGTTTATTTTGGCTTGCTTTTTCAACTGGAATTGTAAATAGAAAATCAGAATTATTAAGCAGTATTCTGTTTCTATTAATCCAACCACGCTTGATGTAATTCACATCATCATAAAATACTATCTTGTCAGTTGATTCAATCAAATGAAAAAAACCTAAGTAAGGAAAGATATATGGTTGCATAATGGAAAGTCGTCTTGGGTAACGCATAAATAAATTCGCACCATTTTTGCTCTCTTCAACAAATTTTAAATTTTTGTACAAAAATTTTGCAGGATTATTTTCATTTACTTCTAATGTTATTTCTTTTCTTGAATGTTCAATAAGTTCTAATATTAGTGTTTTCGCTATGCCTTTCCCTTGATATTCTGGATTTGTCCAAACCATACTAATAAAAATATCTGGGCCATTATCATAATATAGAACATATGAAATCAATTCATTATTTTCATTTTTTTTTACTAATGATTTTCCAAGTTTCAAAATCTTTTGAGCATATTCATTTAAGTCATTTATGTGAATATGAATTTTGTTAATTGGTTTCAATGAATCAGTAATTTCTTCTTTTGTTATAATATTCATATTTTCTCGTTTTTTCTTTATTGCACACAACGTTAAGTATATGGTTTTGTGGCGGTTTTGAAACACAAATCTTTCAACTTACGCCGATGTTTATTTATTGCTAAAATGCTCATATTTAGCACTTCACCCGCCATAAACTATATATATTGTTG
>Ga0222636_1000538_pt1 | contig 19214 bp, 16 predicted proteins | sample AntAcemetagen141_FD_179811 | JGI IMG/M metagenome (GOLD analysis project Ga0222636, IMG submission 179811) | Saline water microbial communities from Ace Lake, Antarctica - #141 | ecosystem: Environmental > Aquatic > Non-marine Saline and Alkaline > Saline | place: Antarctica: Ace Lake...
AATTCTTTTTCTATTTTCCGTTACCTCCTGGGCGATTATATTCATGAAGTATAGATTGTTGAGCAGGGCTAAACGTGAAACAATCGACTTTTTGGACCTTTTCTGGGAAAGCAGGGATCTCAAAAAGGTATATATGGAAAGCAAAGCCTTAAATTTCAGCCCTGTAGCCCGCCTTTTCAGGGCGGGATATGCTGAGTTTACCCGTTTCAGAAAACTGCAGTCCACCTATTCGGATGAGGGGCAAGCCAAGTCTGGTCTCCAGGACGGTCATCCCGGGGATGGGGCACAAGCGAGCTTGGGAGAGCCTTCGCGGTCCAGGCGGGGCCTGATGGACAATCTGGAGAGGTCGCTCAGGAAGGCAACCATTGATCAAAACAAGAGGCTGGAGCGATCTCTGAGTTTCTTGGCTACTACAGGAAATACCACCCCCTTCATCGGTCTTTTCGGTACGGTATGGGGGATCATGGAGGCTTTCAGAGGGATAGGGATGAAGGGTTCAGCCAGTCTTGCGGTAGTCGCCCCCGGGATCTCCGAAGCCCTTATTGCCACCGCTGCAGGCTTAGCCGCCGCAATTCCTGCAGTTGTAGCGTTCAATTACTTTAGCCAGAGGGTTGTATCTCTCCAGGCAGAGATGGATATTTTTACAACCGATTTTTTGAGCATGGTGGGAAGACAGTTCATCAAGAAACCTTGACGGTCTCGTAAAAAGTCTCCCGCTTCAGTTCAGCGGGACGTTGTGCTGCATTTCGTAATCATTCAACGTACGATAAGTACACCTCATGATTACAAAATTTGCACGCCTTAAATTTGAACTTTTTACGAAACCGTCTAAATCGGACACACGTTTAAAATGACTATGAATTCCGGTGGAAACAACAAGCGTTTTATGTCAGAGATCAATGTTACGCCGCTTGTGGACGTAATGTTAGTCCTTCTCATCATTTTCATGGTAGCCGCGCCGATGATGATGCAGGGCGTAGACGTAAACCTGCCTAAAACCACCACCAAGAATATCAAGACCAAGGATGAACCTCTTATGTTGACAGTCAACAAGAAAAAGGAGATTTTCTTGGAAAATCATTCTGTCACATTAGACAGGCTGGAATTGAAGATCAAAAAGATCTTTGAAAACCGGAGAGAAAAAGAGGTGTTGTTGAGGGCAGACAAGGATGTCCCATATGGATTTGTCATTGATGTTATGGCAAGGGTAAAAAATGCCGGCATCAGCAAATTGGGTATGGTAACCGAACCTTTGGATTGATTCGTGGAAGGTTTCCAGGTCAAAACAAGCTCTAATGAATTAGAGGAGCCAAGATGGTCCAGGGTAGTCATCTTATCCCTCCTTTTTCATCTAATTATCTTCTCTATTATCCTATTTGTGCCGGATGCTATACCTACTAGGAGAATTAGCGGTGCTACTATCTATGAGGTCAATCTGGTGGAGATGCCGGGCAAAAGCCGTTCAATACCTCCAAAGAGATCCAATGCAAAAACGAGCAGAAAGGTTACCAGTTCAAAGAAGACTACCACTGCAAAGCGTATAAGCAAACCGAGCAAGGAAGAAAAACCGGTTGTAATCGGAAAAAGGGTTGTAAAGAGGAAAAAGGAAGAGAAAAGGAAGGTAAAGAAGACTCGGAAACCGAAAGTGTCTCCTTCCAGACTTATAGATCGGGCAGTGTCGAAGATCGAAAAAAAGGTTAAGGCGGAGAAGAACGATCACCTTGCCCAGGCGATTTCCAAGATCGAGAGCCGGGCAGAAGGGGTAGCCGAAAAGGGATCTGTTAGAGGTAATGCACAAAACGGGATCACCATAAGGATGTATCAAATGGCGGTTGAAGAACAGATAAAAAGCAACTGGTCCTATCCCGTGGCCCTTGTCAGCCCCAAAAAGCGAAAAGACCTTGAAGCGATAGTAGTGGTTAAGGTCAAGGAAGATGGGACTGTAATGAAATCGTGGTTCAAGGAACGATCATCCAACTCTATTTTTAACGGATCGGTCCTCAAAGCGATTGAAAGGTCAGACCCTCTTCCCCCCTTTCCTGAAGGGTACAGAAAGAGCTATGACGAGATTGAAATTAGATTTGATCTCAGCGAATTAGAGGATTTTTAGGTGAATAATACCATGAATATGAATTTGGAGAGTTTCCCAAGAAAAGGGATAGCCCATTTTTCATTTATCAGGATCGGGATCTTGTTTTTGATTCTCTTTCTCTTCCCGGGGGCAGCCTCTGGCCGGATATACATAGATGTTAATGCCCCCTCCATCCCAAAATTTAATATTGCCATTCCCGACTTCAAAAACCTTGGAAAGGACAAAAAACATTTCGACTTATCAACAAAGATGCCCGGAGTATTATCTAATGACCTTGACCTCAGCGGCTATTTCAACCCTATGGACAAGGAGGCGTTTCTGGCTGAAAAGGGGGGGGGCCTGACCTTAAAAGGGATCAATTTTAAGGACTGGTCTGTTATTGGTGCGGAACTCCTCTTGACAGGGGGGTATACCTGCATCGGGAGTCGCTTAGAGGTGGAGATCAGGCTGTTCGACGTATTTTGGGGACGTCAGATCCTTGGAAGGAGGGCGCTCGGAGACATTAGCGCTTACCGTCACCTGATGCACCGGCTTACAAACGAAATAATCCTGAAATTGACAGGTCACAACGGTATCTCTCTTACCAAGCTCGCTTTTGTTGGAAATGCTACTGGAAAGAGGGAGATCTACGTCTGCGACTATGACGGTTATAATGTGAGACCCATTACCCGGGACAAGAGCATCGCGATACTCCCCAGGTGGGCTCCTGATGGGAAGAAAATAGTGTACAACTCGTATAAACATGGTGGGCCAATGCTTTACCTGAAAAATATTTCCTCTGGAACTGTCAAGCGGCTGTCCGGGAGGTCCGGGCTGAACATCGGGGCATGCTGGGCGCCCAATGGCAAGGAAATAGCTTTGACCATGAGCCACAGGGGTAATCCCGATATCTTTACAATCAATCTTAAAGGCAAGATTCTAAAACAGCTTGTCAAACACTGGGGGATCGACGTTTCACCTGCCTTTTCTCCAGACGGGGACAAGATAGCGTTCGTATCTAACCGCTCAGGATCTCCTCAGATCTATATCTTAGATATTGGAAGCGGAAGAGTGGAGAGATTGACCTATGAGGGACGGTACAACACCTCTCCTTCCTGGTCGTCTCGTAACCGGATTGCCTTTGCTTCGATGAAAGGGGGACGTTTTGATATATGTACCATGGACCCGGTCGGGGGCGGATTGAGAAGGCTAACGGAGAATGGGGGGAATAATGAAGACCCTTGCTGGTCCCCTGAAGGAAGATATATAATGTTTAGCTCGAACAGGGAAGGTCGTTACCACATATATATCATGAATGCCAATGGACAGAACCAGCGGAGAATCACTTCCAAGAAAGGGGAACAAACAGCGCCATCCTGGGCGCCTGAATGATTGATTTCCACCCTAAGTAAATGGTTGGATGTGCGAAACCGATTCTTATTTGCATAATCGATACAAAAAAGACAAGAATATGCGTATAGACACTTGAAATAAGGAAAAAAAAATGTTAAATGACAAATCTATTAGCTGTTATATTTGCAATTGGTAACTATTTTGGGCAAATATAGAGGCTCAATCTTGTGTGGAAGGCCGTAGTCCTTGCGTACCAAGGTCTCAGGTTATGGGCGGTCGATATTTCGATATCTTATTTGGCATAAACTATAATAATCAGGAGGTAAAGGACGTATGGGAAAAAAAGCGATGACTGGCTTAGTTGCCATGGCGTTTGTTTGCGCGGTTCTGTTTTTTGTCACATCTTGCGCAAAAAAACAGGTTAACATCTCTGAAGCGGTTAAACCGCCTGTTGAAGAAGTTCAGGAGGAGGTTGTAGTTGTAAAGGAGGCGCCAAAGGAAGTAACTGTGGTTGATCTGAAGGAGATGCCCCCAGAACTTGTCAGACAGGTAGAGCTTTTTGAGACTTCGAATGTCTATTTCGATTTCGATAAATCAAATTTGAGGCCTGAGGCACAAGTGACCTTGAAGAAAAAGGCGGCGTTCCTCCGTTATAACCCTTCCTTCGCACTTCTCATTGCAGGCAATTGTGATAATAGAGGCACCGAAGAATACAACTTAGCTTTAGGCGAGAGAAGAGCTGATTCCGCAAAACAATACCTTATTGCCTTAGGAATATCTGGTGATCGGATCAAAACTATCAGCTATGGGGAATTGAGACCGGCAGATCCTGCAAATAACGAGGTTGCCTGGGCCCTTAACAGGCGAGATACATTTAAGTTGTTTCAGTAAGAAGGAAACCGTTAGCAGGTTCCTCTTCAAATCAATAATCAGACGTTATTGCTCTGTTTTTACCCGCTATTCTAAAATAGTGCCTTAACCACGCCAAGGCGTGGTTAAGGCACTATTTGACCGTACCGTGCACTTGCATAAATGATCCCAAAGACCTCATAAGAATATCTCAATCGGCTGGATATGGGAATTTCAATCTCAATAAGACATTTTGGCATTAAATTAGGGATAATTATCGGTTGTATCCTTTTTTTCACTTCCTGTGTTACCCAGAAGGAATTCTTGTATCTTAACGATCAAATTGTTGCCCTGAACAAGAGGGTTAACAGTCTTCAGGAAACAACAGAAAGCAAACTGGATTCAAAACTGGTTTCTACCCGTGAGCAACAGGCAAAAACAGCCATTGAAATCGATAAGATCAGGGAGGAAATGCGAAGCGTTTCAGGCCGTTTGGATGAAAACAACCATCTTGTGAGGCGTGCCATTGAAAGAGATACCACTGCTCAGGATGATATGGGGGCAAGTATAACTGATCTGAAAGACCGCATCTCCAAATTAGAAACCAAAGTGAACCGGATTAATGCATATCTTGGCCTTGAGATAGATGCCCAGCAGGGGGGGCAAGACCTTAAGAAGACGCCCATGGTTGCTCAGACGCCAGCGCCCCAAGCTGAGGCAGCCAAAAAACCAGTCCCGGATATTAAACAACCTGAAGTGTCTCTTGAAAAAAGGCTATATGATTTGACCCTCAAACTTTATCGGGAAGAAAAATATGAGGAGGCGATTGCCGGTTTTAAGAATTTTATTAAGAAGTTCCGCAAGTCGGAGTTGGCAGACAACGCCCAATACTGGGTAGGGGAGTCCTACATGGGCCTTAAACAGTATGAGCAGGCGATCTTGGCCTTCCAGACTGTGATAAAGAAATACCCAAAGGGAAACAAAGTGCCTAATGCTATTCTTCGCCAGGCATTGGCTTTTTATGAGATAAAAGACAAGACCAGCGCAAGACTTCTTCTGAAAAAGCTTATCAAGAAATATCCCAAATCAAGCGAAGCAAAGATCGCCAAAGCAAAGCTCAGGACAATTAAATAAAGGCTGGTTACCCCCATCAGGGGCGTGATTAACGGGTTAAGCTTGGCTTACACCTCTTACAAGGGCTGTAGCCCTCCCAAAATGCATCATAACTGGATGTGAACCTGATGAGGTTTTTTTTAGATATTCTTCTTGCAAAAGGGCAGTCAGGTCGATGAAAGCGATAGGATTTCCTGTTTCCGAGGCAGCGGTTCCCCTTGTATCTCAAAAGGTTGCTCCAGATTCCAACTCTTTCCTTTATTGCCTTCCTTTGGCACTCAAGCAATAGATCTCTGTACTTCAGATTAGGCCTGATTGATATGACATAGGCAAGCCCTTTCCGGACTAAAAGCGCATTGACCATATCCCCATTCTCTAAAAAAACATAGCCAAGGACTCTCTTGTACCTGTCCGCTCTCTCCAGATCGTAATCAAGCCTGACCAGCGCGCCTTTTACCAGTTTCTGGTTGAAATCTTTTGCTTTGTGGGCCATAAATTCACTCTTGCCTCCTTCATAATCGATCTCGGGAGTGTTGATCCCCAAATATCGAACTTTGGCCCCGTTTTTGAGAAGAACAGTGTCGCCGTCATAGACGAATACAACCCTATGAAAGGCAAAAGAGGTTAAGGATAGAGAGAGCCCCTGCAAGAGGATCAGGATTATGAGGAAGGTGATTTTTTTGAATCTCATGGCTTTTAATTCAGGTAACCGTTCAGAGGTTCCAAATGCAGTTCCGGGGGGACAAGAATGGAACCTTTGAATCTCTAAACCTTTGAACTGTGAACGATTAAAAATAAACTTTATAAAGTTAAGATATTTTTATGTAGTATTCATTATTAACAGGTTTTTTTATTGACTTTAAAGTTTTTCGGTATTAAACTTATCACTCAATAGCTATTTGACATTGTTTCGCATATCGGGAAATCCATCGGATAAATCAAAATATAGGGGAGTGTGCTATGCCAAAGATCATGACTACTAAGGAAATTGCAAAATATCTGAAATTACATGAAATCACAATCTGTAAGTATGCAGCAGAAGGTAAAATCCCTGCTATCCGGATCGGCAGGGTTTGGCGGTTCGATAAAGATGCCATTGACAGATGGATCGGTGGAGAGCAAAAATAGTTAGAGCTCGCCTGAGATTGGACTCAACTATTTGACGATTTCTGTAATCACGAATAAAGGAGATAGGGTTTTCTCCAGCTAATATAGGATTCGAGTTCTGGCAACCAGCTCTCCCTTATAAGAGGAAGGGGTTTGCCAGACTCGAGACCACGCCTCAAGGATGAATTGCCCATGATCAAATCAATGGGCTTTTTTTTGTGTTCATACTCGTAGGGAGGTTGTTTCCACGCAAAATCCCGCCCATGAAGCTCCATAATTGTCTGCAACAGGGCAAGTGAGGTGTAATAGGGTTGGTAAGCGTGTGGATCAAGAATGTGTATCATAAACCCGCGGCAGAGTTCCCCTGCCCATTTATGGAATGTTGGGCGAAACTGGTACTCTTGGAGATAACAGCCTGCCCTGGCACCCGGATCCAACATCTTTTTGATGGCCGTAGTATCTAAGAAAGGCGCTCCAAAGATCTCAAAAGGCCGGCATGTTCCTCTTCCTTCAGAAAGATTTGTTCCTTCCCAGATCACCTGGCCTGGATAGACTTGGGCGGTTTGCGACAAAGGCATGTTAGGAGATGGCATAGTCCATCTTAAGCCTGTTTGGTCCCATAACATATTCCGTTGCCATCCCTGCATCGGTATGATTTCCAGGTCGCAATCAAGCTCGAACAGATGGTTGAAAACCCGGGCCATCTCTCCGATTGTCAGACCATGACGCATTGGCAAGCTACAGGGGCCTACAAACGAATATAGCTCTGGCTGTAGCAGGTTTCCCTCGGCCACATCTCCACCTAATGGATTGGGGCGGTCTAAAATAATCACCCTTTTACCGTACTTTGCCGCTGCCCTTAGGCAGTTGAGCATAGTGGAGGCAAAGGTGTAAACCCTGGTGCCTACATCCTGAAGGTCTATGATCAAGGTATCAATCAGATCAAACATGGTCGAAGCCGGCTCTCTCGATTCTGCATAAAGGCTGAAGACGGGAATTTTCAATATCTCATCATGTGAATGGGGGGTTTCCACCATATTGTCCTGGTCTTCCCCTCCATAGCCGTGCTGTGGACCGAGAAGGGCCTTTAATTGACCGGGGAATAGGTGCGCAATGACCTCCCTTACAGTACTTAAATTGTGATTTACTGAGGCCTGGTTGGCAAGGAGACCCAGCCTCTGGCCTTTTAGCTTTTTCCCATTCTCTAATTCTATATAGTCAAGTCCTGTGAGGGCACGGTTCATTTTCAATAGATTCTCCAATACGAAGTATTTTTTCGAGATCTTATGGCATGCATGATCCTTTTTCAAGATTATTTCGTAACGCAATCCTTCTATTTCCGGTAGCCTTCCTGATCTTTTTTTGGGTATCCCTTTATGCCGGGGAGCGTTATCTCCTCGAAGAGAATGGCATCAGGGTTCTATTCGAGCCTCCTCATGAATCGGTTGCAAGAGAACTGGCAAAAATCTATCCGGGGGTCAGGGCGGAGCTGGAAAATATCTTTGGATGGGACTTGAATATAACTCCCTCCATACTCCTGATTAAGGATAGCAAGCAGTTTCAGCAGATGATCAGGAGTCCACTTACCGTGGCATTTGCTGTCCCTGGAAAGGATCTCATCGTAATCGATTACTCAAAGATGAGCGCCCGTCCTTTGAACCTCAGAAATATCTTTAAGCATGAACTTTGTCACCTCCTGCTTCACCGGCACATAAAAAACGCTGCTCTCCCAAGGTGGCTTGATGAGGGTGTTGCTCAATGGGTGAGCGATGGCGTAGGCGATATTATATTAGATCAAAAAAGATCCCTCCTTAACAAAGCAGCCTTCACGGGGCGATTTATTCCCCTCGGTTCATTAGCGAGAGGGTTTCCACGCCGTGAACAGGATCTGATATTGGCTTATGAGGAGAGCAGAAGTTTTGTAGACCACATCGTCGGCAAATTTGGAAGAGAGGGTGTACTTGAGATCTTAGAGCATATGAAAAGGGGCGAAAATGTGCACGCTGCTGTTTTAAGATCATGCTCCATACCCCTTGGGGACCTGGAAAAGGGATGGCATAGCGCTCTCAGAAAAAGGATTACCTGGTTTACTTATCTTAGTTACAATCTCTATGAGATACTTTTTGCCTTTGCTGCCCTTATCACCATTTACGCGGGCATTAGGATAATCCTTAAGAAAAGGCGAGATATGAAGTATGAGATAGAAGAGATGGAGTGAATAAACAATGATGATCTCGTAAAAAGTCTCCAAGGCCGTCACTCCCGCGAACGCGGGAGTCCATAAGTGGTTGATTCTCCTGGATTCCCGCGTTCGCGGGAATGACGAAAACGGGTTATTTCTGACTTTTTACGAGTTTGTCAAACAATAAACCGCTTGAAAGGAGCTTGCAAGATGGAATTTCCTTATCTGTTTTCACCCATAACGATCAACAACATGACGCTGAAAAACCGGATCGTCATGACGGCCATGCACATGGCCTATACTCCGAAAGGAGAGGTCACAGACCGCCTGATTAATTTCTACGCCGTGAGGGCAAGGGGGGGTGTTGGCCTCGTGATTGTAGGCGGGTGTCCGGTCGATAAATATGGGGGAATGCCGAGCATGATTTCTATCCATGATGACTGCTATATCCCCGGACTTGAGAGGCTGACCCATGCAGTAAAAAGCTGTGGCGCAAAGATCGCTGCCCAGCTCTACCAGGCAGGGCGTTATACCCGTTCTTCCGCGATAGGGGGACGGAAACCGTTTTCATCCTCAGCGGTCCGGTCCAAATTGACAGGAGAAACGCCGAGGGCGTTAGAATTAGAGGAAATTCCAGGGGTGCAGGACAGTTTTGCAGAGGCGGCTCTGCGTGCCAAAAGGGCCGGGTTTGATGCGGTGGAGATCTTAGGGAGTGCAGGGTATCTGATCAGCCAGTTCCTGTCGCCTATCACAAACCGGCGTGAAGACGAGTACGGTGGTCCCTTGGAGAACCGTATGCGCTTCGGCTTAGAGATCATTCAGAAAGTGAGAAAGGATGTTGGGTCGGAATATCCTCTCTTTGTGCGGGTGGCGGGAAATGACTTTATGGAAGGGGGGAACACAAACCGTGAGGCAAGATTATTTGCCATTGAAGCTGAAAAGGCGGGTGCGGATCTTTTTAACGTTACAGGCGGCTGGCATGAGACCCGGGTTCCTCAGTTGACCATGTGCGTTCCCCGCCAGGGGTATGTTTACCTTGCCCAGGGTATTAAATCCGTTGTTTCAGTCCCGGTCTTAGCCAGCAACCGGATCAACGACCCTCGCACGGGAGAGGAAATCCTGCGCAATGGAGCGGCAGATATGGTGACTATGGCCAGGGGTTTGTTGGCTGACCCGGATCTTCCCAATAAGGCCCAAGAGGGGAAATCGCGTCTCATCTATCATTGCGTTGCCTGTAACCAGGGATGCTTTGACTCCATTTTTCAGGGCCGTCCCGCCACCTGTCTCGTTAATCCGATTGCAGGAAGAGAGGGGGAATTTAAGTCTCAACCTGCCCCTACGCCGAAAAAGATCTTAGTCATAGGCGGGGGCCCTGCCGGCATGAAGGCGGCCTGTACAGCCTCAGAGCGGGGGCATAATGTCACACTGATAGAAAAGGGGGATATGTTAGGGGGGCAACTGCTGCTTAACCGCCTGATCCCGGGAAGGGAGGAGATGGAGACCGTCGCCGTTGACCTGATCAATAATCTGAAGGTTCGAAACGTGGAGATCATTTTGGGTAAAGAGGCAGATACGCGTTTAATTGGGGAGATAAACCCTGACGCTGTTGTAGTGGCCACCGGGGCCAGCCCTGTGCTCCCGAATATCCCCGGTATTGACGGCCAAAATGTTGTTCAGGCATGGGATCTTCTGGATGGGCGTGCCGGAACAGGAGAAAGAGTAGTTGTTGTAGGGGGGAATGCAGTCGGCTTGGAGACCGCTCTTTATTTGGCCAATCAGGGGACCCTTTCGCCCGAGGTCCTCCACTTTCTCATGGTCAACAGGGCAGAGTCGATCGAGACCCTGACAGAGCTGTTAAACAGGGGAATTAAGAAGGTCACGGTTGTTGAAATGACTAAAAAGGCAGGGAACGATATAGGGCTTACCACACGTTGGACAGTTACGGGCGAATTGAAACGTCTCGGGGTTCGCGTCATGACAGAAACAAGGGCCGTGGGAATCACGCCCGAAGGTCTTGAGATAGAGCGTAAGGGTAGTATTGATTTATTAGCCGCTGACTCCATCGTGATTGCGGCCGGTTCAAGACCTGAAAACGAGCTTGCTGATATACTCAAGGGGTTAGTTCCAGAGGTTCTAATGGTCGGGGACGTAAAGACCCCACGGAACGCCTTAGAGGCCATAAGGGAGGGATTTGAGGCTGGGTTGAGGCTATAATTTCCCGTGCTACTTGGTGCTTTACTGAAAACCCCGTTTCTTGGTTTCAAGAAATAGAGTCCCACCCAAAGCGAGACATAGGGAGATAAAACGCAGATGGGAGTAGAACAAATCAATAGGTGTGAAACAAACAAATGGAGCGGCAGAGACACCCGCTGGACGTTAACCCTTTTTGGTACCGCAATAGGGGCGGGTATCCTTTATCTCCCGCTTACCGCATCGGTCGGAGGGATATGGGCGTTGATATTTATAACGCTCCTCATTTTCCCCATGACCTATCTATCGCACAGGGCGCTATGCAGGGTCGTTCTGGCAGCCGAGACACCGGGTAGCGACATCACGGAAGCTGTGGAGGATCATTTCGGAAAGGGCGCCGGCTTTGTGATTACGTTCATATATTTCTTGGCTATTTACACTGTATGTCTCGTCTATGCCATCGGTATTACCAATGAAGTCAACGCATTTTTGGTGAATCTGCTGCATATTCCCGAATCGCCGCGCTGGCTGTTGAGCCTGATTTTGATTGTAGGGATGACGATAGTTGTCCTTTTCGGCACCAACATCATGACCCGGATCTGTAGCATAGTCGTATTTCCTTTGATTGGTCTTTTGTTCGTTCTATCTGTCATGGGTATGCCGTACTGGAAAATTGAGCGGTTCCAAGTTATGCCGGAATTGGGCAGTTTCATATCCGGCATTTTAATGGTAATTCCAGTGCTGGTTTTTGCCATGAATTACTCGCCGATAATTTCTACATTTACCGTCGCTTACGGAAGACAGATTCAAAACCCCAAGCAGCTTGACCGTAAAACGAATCGGGTAATCCTTGTGAACAGTCTAATGTTGTTAGGTTTTATCATGTTTTTTGTGTTTTCCATATCACTTGCTCTATCGCCTGAAAAGCTGCAGGATGCGTTGGTTAGAAATGTTTCGGCTATGACCGTCATCACCGAACTGGAAGGCTTCAGATTCATTCCGTTGATGGCATCGTTTATCGCTATTACTGCTATTGTTTCGTCGTATTTTGGACATTTCGCCGGTTCGCGGGAGGGCTTGAATGGTATTATCGTTAAATGGCTCCGTCGCAGCGATAAGAACAAGCAACTGAACCTCAAAACTATCGACCGGGGAACGATTGCCTTTCACATAATAACCATGTGGATTGTTGCTGCCCTGGACATCACGATCGTTGGTGTAATCAGTGCGCTTACTGCACCATTCATCGCAATAATTCTTTACCTGATGCCCATCTATGCAATTCACAGGTTACCGAAACTCGCGAGATACCGTACCCCGATCAATGCGTTTGTTTTTATCATGGGATTTATCACTATTATAGGGTACTTTGCGTCCACTTTCTTCTAAGCGTTCACAGGCTCCCCCGCCTGTGCTGGGGTTCTTCGACAGGTTTATCATCTCCATTATTCCGGCATGTTGGCGTCCAATAAATCCTGAGAATCTGCGTTCATATACGTCCAAAAAGGCTTTTGATGTTGACGATGTCTGTCCAGGCCAAAGGGATAAAGATCACTTTAGCGGGGAGCGCTATTACAAAGAAAAAGGTAATACCCCTGCTTCCTGACATAAGCTGCTCTATCAAGAATGCCTCCCTTATTTAGTGCTTGACCGAAAACTACAAAATTTTAAGCAACCAAGATCAGTCATTGAATTATAAGCAGGTAAAGTTGTTTTAATCAATCCAAAATCCGCAATCCAAAATCCAAAATTGTGCCTGAACAGGGTTTTCGTTCAGGCACTATTTACCTCCCCTTTGGGGAGACGGTCCATGAAATGGTCCAGCCACATATCCAATTCAGCATTAATAAAAAATCCCTCGAATTCGGGCGTTATCTGTAATCCAATAAGCATTTTCGCGCAAAGGCGCAGAGCCGCAAAGAACAGCAGTAGAAAATCTGAAATTGACGTCCCGCCGGAGACGGCAGGCAGATAAGCGCAGACTTTGAAAGGGGCGTTTTTCAAAGGTCTTTCATTGACACCGAGGCCAAGTTATGATCTATTCCTGTTGTTCACAACCCCGTATGTTAGGGATGGGCGAATTCGATGATGTTGAATCCTTAATGATTTGATATAATATGTTTTTTCCCAACTCAACCACTCAACTATTTAACCAATTCTGGAGGAGAGAAAAGATGAAGTATTTTGTGGGAATTATGTTCGCAGTCTGTTTAATTGCCCAACCCGCCTGGGCCGGCATAGAAATGGGGCAGGTTCCCAAAGAAGTCGTGTTGAAAGGCGATCTTGGTGGGAGACTGGACGGGAGTCCATGGAGCAGCAAAGAGCTGAAAGGGAAGATCCATGTGATCTTTTATGTAGATCCTGATGAGAGGGACCTCAATAATGAAGCGAGTGAGGCCCTGAAAAAAGAAAAGTTCCCTCGAGAGAAATACCAATCCTTCGGTATTACCAATATGGATGCCACCTGGCTCCCTAACTTCGCCATCTCATCTGCATTAGAAGAGAAACAGAAACGCTATCCCACCGCCATTATGATACGGGACTATGATAAGGTCCTTGTCAAGGAATGGGGCATCTCTGATGATAACAGCGATATATTGGCCTTTGACAAGGAGGGGAGATTAATCTTCCGAAAAGATGGCAAGCTAAATGCGGAGGATATCCAGAAGCTCATACAGACTATTCGTGCTAACATTGACAAATAGGCAGAAGGCCGAACCAGTGTCCAAAGTCCAATGTCCAATGACAAGTGGCTAATGACAAATGACCAGTCATATCTTCCAGATTAGACCGATCGGGATCGTCCGGTCAGTACTGAAAAATATTCATGAATGCCCGCGCCAGGAGAGTGAAGCCGCTCCGGGGGCCTGGATTGAGATCGAGCCTCAATATGCCGAGGCCATGGATGGATTGGAAGTCGGGGACGAGATCATGGTTTTTACCTGGATGCACTTGGGTGACCGTTCGATATTGAAGGTCCATCCAAGGGGAAATCGGGAAAATCCAATCAAAGGCGTATTTGCCACACGTTCACCTCACCGACCCAATCCCATTGGCCTCCACAAAACGCGCATCACCGCTGTAGAGCCACCATCCAGGATCAAAGTGAAGTCCCTGGAGGTGATAGACAATACCCCTGTCGTGGACATCAAGTCTGTCGTCTTTAACCGACTATTTCAAACCTCGTTAAGTGATTGAGTCCCGTTCTGTTTTAGGGACCTGGAACCCCCTACCCATAGAAATTCACTCGGCCAGCTTTTTAAGGACTATTTGGCCAGGTATGAGGAGGGAAGAAAAAAATGCCCTATTTAAAAATAGCAAGAGGCAAAATAATACCAATAGAAAAAGGGCGCTTAAGAAAAGCCATTTTAAGGGATTTCTTGAGAGACCTCAAACATCATGAAGCAGAAACGGAGGTAGACTCAGAAGTGCCGTCAGAAATAGCACAGGGGTATCAGCACAACTACACTGAGATTCAGGGCCTGTACAAGTATTTGATGGACGCATATTACCCTGGAAATCCAGAATGAACATATTTGAGACATGAGATAGCAAAGAATAAATAGCTCGACTTGACCCTCCCATTCCCGTCAGGGTTAATAGGCGCATCTACCCAAAATTCTTGACCAAATGCATCTTGTATTGTTTAGAATAGGTCGCTGGTTCAGGGATTTGACTTTTTTTAACGGCGGGATCTCCGGATTGTAGAGTGGTTCAGTTTAGACCGATGGGAGGGGGGCTTAAATCGGGACCATGCTGCAACAATTGTGCTGGTAGCCTCGCACGGTTTTGGCTGATGTGGCGTGCAAGGTTCATGCACGTTATATTTCAGCAACAGGGCTATCTGACCAGTCAACATTTGGATGGGTACAGCAGATTTGGGAGTATTTGTAAGGAAGATGCAGGGGATGCTACTCGAAGGGATGATTTTCCACTCGAACAAAAAGACACGTAGATCTAATAATAATCTGCGTGTCCCCTGTCTGTCTTGTCGAGCCTCAAAGATGCCGTTGCTTTTCCTGAATCAAATCTTTCTATTTTTCAAGTTGGACATGATCAGCTAAAAAGCTGAACGAGCATCCGAGAGCCTCGTTGGTTGATTAAGTGCCTCGTCTAACTTCCTTTTTTAAAGTGTAACCTTTGGAGGCCTTTGGCCATCACGTGGTTTTTTTATCGGTGTTGAAGTTTATCGACACTTATTCATTAATTTTAATATAAGTCCGAAAAAACCAGAGTCAAGAGGGAAGGATTCGTTTTTTCACTAACCTAAAATTCAGCATTTGTGTTCGAATTCTGGATCATTTCGCTTATTTCCATCATTAGTCCACGATTGGATTTCTTTATTGACATTTATGGGAAATTAACAGTAATTATTAGCAAAACTGCAATTTCCCCAAAATGGTTAACTGCAATTAACTTGGCTGTAAAAATGCAAAACCCGATCTGCATCATTCTACAACCGTTCTTTAGATTGCCAATTCTCGATTAGATTTGTCTCATTCTGCAACATTAAAACCTTCGGGAATTCTCGCCGTCCATCCTAAACATCAGGAGGCGCCATATGAAAAGAAAACATGGTGGAAAGAACCGGCTTTTATTCATTTCAATATTTTTATGGCTCTGTGGACTCTTGGTGTTTTCTTCGACGACTTTGCTCGCGCAGGGCGTCACATCAAGGGAGCTTTGTGAATTCTGGCAGCAATCCCAGAGTGTTGGACGCAACAGCTTTTCAGGCCTGATAAACTGGGATCTGCTGCAAAAGGCCTCGCCGGATGAGTGTTATTTCGGATTGGGAAACGGTAATAATCATTATGACGGTGAGGGCATTGATCCGGAAGCCTGCATGTTGGAGGAAGATCCGGTGAATCCGGGAAACTTCGGTTTTCCAAAAGTCAATCAGGGATACGCCTGGAGCATGACCCAAACCGGTTCTACGATATGGGTTGGAACCGCGGCGAACCCGCACTGCCTGGTCATCGGCGGGATGACCCTTCCCTTGGGTGGTACGTTTCCCCATGAGACGTCTTCATGGGTTTGTGAGTATGAACAGGGCAATTTTTTGGAAGAACCCCGTCCAATCGGGGACTGGCGCCCCCCGAGAATTTATGCTTATGACACGGAAACCCAGTCATTTGAAGAAAAAAAGCCGGACAAATTTATCGATCTGAAAATGCTCCGGCTGACCGTTGGTCTGAGATCCGCCGGAAGCCTGGGTAACGTGGTGTTTTTTGCCGGCCCGTCCCTCGGCGAGAGCGCGATAAGCATTTTCGCCTTCAATGCCGACGGAACCTATATCGGAGCAGAAAAACTGATGGATTACGAAAACATTCGGAAATGGCTGGTGGCAGACGGCAGCCTTTACACGGTTGTCTGGAACAGTGAAGATTCCGGGAGCACCGTGTTGAAATGGACAGGAGATGTGGAAGATCCGTTTCAGTTCGAGATCGTGGGAAATTTGAATTCCCAGGGCCGGGAATTGGCATTTCATGACGACCGGATTTTCATTTCCACCCGGCCCAAAGAGATTTCAGTTCAGTCAGGAGAATTTGCCAGCCTTTACATGAGTCCCTCGGTCCCCGACGGCGGGCTGACTGGCGATTCGGCTCTGGGATGGACAAAAGTATGGGAAATCACCGATTACGAACCCGACATCACAGCGGCCTCGGCCACCGCTGGGGGTGCCCTGGCATCCTTTGACGGCTATCTCTACTGGGGGACATTGATGGCCCCCTTCACCTCCACCATATCGGCCTTCCAGAGGCATTTTGATGTTGACGACGATTTCACCCTTGATGCAGACGATAACGGCGGACTGGAAGCAGAAGAATTGTTGTCAGCCATTCTGGGAACCTATCGCGCCATCAGCGTGTTCAGGGGAAAGGACTTCGATACCGCCCCGGTAATTGAACTGCTCTATGGCCAGCGGTATTTTCCCGTGTATGATCCTAATTCAAAAACCTATACGTTTAACCTCACATGGCTGCATGAAAACAACATGGCCGATCCCGTTCCGAAGTGGGGGTTATCCGGATTCGGCAACTTTTTCAACGTCTACACATGGACCATGTCTGTCTCCCATAACGGCCTTTATATCGGCACATTCGACTGGAGCTATCTGATCGGCACAATTATTGATGACCTGGGCATGGTGATCAATAACAATATCAATTCAAAAAACAAGGCCTCCGAAGACCAGATGATTCGTGCCACATGGGCGTTTGAAGATTTTCTGGAATTGCTGAATTACAGTTACGGGGCGGATCTTCTCCGGGTCCCCGATTCCGACACACCCGGTATCCTTGAAAGCACCAACGGCCTTGGCAATTATACGAACTACGGCATTCGAACCATGGTACCCGCATTTGAAGGCCTGTATGTGGGTACAGCAAATCCCATGAATCTCCTGACGGACACTTTGGATGACCTTCCGGAAGGGGGATGGGAACTGCTTCGCATCAAACCGTCAGGTAGCGGAGGTGGTGCTGGAGGGGGTTGTTTTATCAACACATTGTTTTAGGGATTGTTCGCAAAACCACTCGTAATGCCTTTGTGTACTTTTCGCTACTCAGATCCGGTTAGCAAAGTAGCGAACAAGGATTGAGGCGCCGAAAAGCTATATGCAATGACCACTATAAGCCTTTGATTACCCTTGACAAAACGCATGTTTTGAGTTGGTATTGTTGCTAACTCTTGGGACGGATGAGACAGAAGATTCAATGTAGCATAGCATTGGATAGGCCATCCAATTCTGAATCTTAGCATATGAAATGAATCACCGTCTTTCTAACAATTTATCGCTAGTATTCAGTAATCTTGCCCAGTCTTAAAGTTTATTTCTGGCATATATTTTAGTTTTTGTGACGAAAAGGCCCTGGATGGTGTATAGAGTATAGGAGATCTCAACCCCATTTGCCAGCTATCTGGTTTGTCTTTTGAGAGACCATGGTTTGTAGCGGGCAAAACGACTGAAACCCAAAAACACTAATGAGGGAAAAAGATTATGAAAACGATTTTGGCTATTGTTCTGGTAGGTCTTTTGGGTTTCTTAGGATGTAGCGGCGATGATAATGGTACGAATGCAATCGGCGATGCTATACCGGTTGCACCCTTCGGGATCACAGACACCATGACTCCTACCTATGAATGGACACCTGTTCAATATGCCACCAGGTATTGTCTCTTAGTGCAAAATGTAGCTGAAGAAACTATCATAGAGGAGTGGTTCACCGCAGAGGAGGGGGAGTGTTCATCTGAAGAGGGTTTGTGCATGGTGACACCAGAGATTGAAATAATTGGAGCGTACACATGGAAAATTTTGGCTTGTCTTGGTGAGAATTGCGGTTTATGGAGTGACACCCTGTCATTCAGTTATGACGTAATGGGACCACCGCAGGAGAGGTTCACCGATAACGGTGATGGCACGGTGACGGATAATAACACAATGATCATTTGGACGAAGAACGCCAATCGGGTTGGAGAGAAGAATTGGTATGACGCACTATACTATTGCGATTTCTTGACGCTGGCGAAACATAGCGGCTGGCGCCTACCCTCGATATCGGAGCTGCGGAGTTTGATTGATAGAACACAGATTAATCCAGCCCTGCCACCGGGCCACCCGTTCACGAATCTTCAGTGTACAGAAAATAGTTTTTACCCGACGTCCGAATCATGTCGCACCGACACTAGCTTCGCGTATGCCCTGGAGTGCTATTACGGCTGGAATCTAAACCGAGTCATTAAGCCTTACCCCCATTTCACCCCGTGGTGTGTTAGCGACGATAATTAATCAATTGCCATGTTCCATATCTTCGGCCAGATATCACATACAGTCCCAATATCCAGACAATGCGACATTTTTTGATAAAAAAATACATGAGGTTCGTACGCCAGCATCTACCATTTACAAGAAGGCCATTAATCTCACGATCGATATACCCGCGACCCGCCCCTGCCCATCTTACCCAGAGCTCTACGTACTCCCCGGTTCTGTTTTGCCATTTTTTCGGAATGGCCTCCTACCAGCCTTGACAGGACACGGTGTTACATCAATGTTTTCTTCCGTGAATTACAACCGACTCCAGGCAGGAAGCGACCACCAAGGGGGGTTCAAACAACCCTACTTCAGCGGTTGTCGGGTAGGTTTGGACGTCTGTAGCGGGGTTACTCATCGAGCCCATAGGTAGGTATGGGTTTAACCTCATTTGACAATTTCAAGGGCTTTGAGGTACTATTTACTGGTCCATATTGATCTCAGTCCATTTTCCACAATTCTGTTGGTAGCCTTCACTTATTGTGGCGGATGTGCTATGCTGACTTAATGCACGTTATGTTGTTACTTCGTTTATG
>Ga0222636_1000540_pt1 | contig 19179 bp, 15 predicted proteins | sample AntAcemetagen141_FD_179811 | JGI IMG/M metagenome (GOLD analysis project Ga0222636, IMG submission 179811) | Saline water microbial communities from Ace Lake, Antarctica - #141 | ecosystem: Environmental > Aquatic > Non-marine Saline and Alkaline > Saline | place: Antarctica: Ace Lake...
GGCGCCCGAGATCCCAAACATTATGGAAAAGAATCCCTTTGACCGTGGGAAGCGGTCCATGAGGGTTAATCTGAAAACCGAACAGGGTATTGAAATTGTGAGAAAGATGATTGGGGATTCCGATGTCCTGGTGGAGCCCTACAGACCTGGTGTGATGGAGTCCCTGCAATTGGGCCCGGATGATGCCTACCGGGTGAATCCAAAACTGATCTATGCCCGCCTTACAGGCTGGGGACAGGATGGCTCCTATGCGAGTATGGCCGGACACGACATCAATTACATAGCCCTTTCAGGCGCGCTTTCTCTTTTCAGGAGAAAGGGGGAGAAACCCCTTCCACCCTGCAATCTCTTAGGTGACTTTGCAGGTGGTGGAATGTTATGTGCCATGGGCATTCTGTTGGCGTTGATCGAAAAGAACAACTCCGGAAAGGGCCAAGTAGTAGATGCGGCAATGTTAGATGGCTCGGCAAACCTTTCCGTTCTGTTTTACGGTATGCTGGCCCATCACCTGATGACCCTCGATATCGGGACCAACGCGTTAGACAGCGGCGCCCCTTTTTACCAGACCTATGAGACCTCTGACAACAAATTTATGGCTGTAGGCGCCATAGAGGGAAGGTTTTATGCTGAACTGCTTACAGGCCTGAGCGTTGATCCCTCATCCCTTCCGCAACAGTTCGACATGCCAAAATGGCCGGAAATGACGGAACGCTTTGCCGAGGTGTTCAAGACCAAAACCCGGGATCAATGGGCAGCCATCTTTGAAGGGAAGGATGCCTGTGTGGCGCCGGTTTTGGAACTAAATGAGGTGGATCAACACCCCCATAACAGGGAAAGAGGGATAATCATCAACCTTGATGGTGTGCCCCAGCCGGCGCCTGCCCCCAGGCTCTCCCGTACACCCGGCAGGGCCACAGAGGCAAAGGGTCGGAGGGGCGCAAATACAGAAGAGGTATTGACTGATCTGGGATATTCAGGGGAAGAAATCAAGGGGCTTTTTGAAAGTGAGGTTGCAGAATGAATGCATTGGGGTCAAATTCTATGAACTCCGGTGAATTCTCATGCAACATCGGGGTTAACCCTGACTTCAATAAGAAATGACCGGAGTGAAGATGAGGATATTAGTTGTTGAAGACGATAAGAAGATCGCTTCATTTGTTTCAAAGGGGCTGAAAGAGGCAGGCTTTGCCGTTGATGTGGCCAGTGACGGTGTTGACGGTCTTCATCTCGGAGAGACCGAGCCCTATGACGCGGCCGTGGTGGATATCATGCTCCCCGGATTAGATGGGATTTCCCTGATTGAAAGGCTTCGTACAAAAAGAATTACGACTCCGGTTATCATCCTCAGTGCAAAGCGTTCTGTAGACGATCGCGTCAAGGGTCTCCAGAGTGGGGGCGATGACTACATGACAAAGCCCTTTTCATTTTCAGAACTCTTAGCTCGAATCCATGCCTTGATTCGAAGATCGACCCGGGAGTCGGAACCCTCTTCCCTCAGCGCAGGAAGTCTGACCATAGATCTCCTGGCCCGTCAAGCCAAACGTGGTGACCAGGATATCAGTCTCCCCTCCCGGGAGTTTGCGCTACTGGAGTATCTTATAAGAAACAAGGGCCGCATTATTTCTAAGACCTCCATCTTGGAGCATGTGTACGATTACAGCTTTGACCCCCAGACTAATGTGGTGGATGTATTAGTCTGCAGGTTGCGCAACAAAATCGATAAAGATTTTGATCGGAAAATGATCCATACTGTCCGCGGAATGGGATATGTCCTCAAAGAAGAGCAGTAAAGCCGGGTTAACTTTCAGTTTGCAACTGAGTGTTCTGTACGCCCTTTTTTTTGTCATCAGTTCAGGCGGCCTGTTCGTAGTGGCCTACTATCTCATAGATAACCTGATTGAACAGAGGGAGCAGGAAATTGTCCGGGACCGTATCCAGGAGTACCGGGCATGGTATGAGGAGGGAGGAATCCGCGCCCTCAAGGCCCGCTTTGATGAGCAGACCGATACTGCCCGAGATATCCTCTTTGTCCGCATTGTGGGCCCGCTGAACCAGGTTTTGTTTGTCAGTATCCCTAAGGGATTTAAAGGATTTGATTACGATAAACTAAAGGTTATTCCGCGCACTGAGAAGGATTTATGGCTTTCCATCAAGGGCCAAGCCGAGAAAGGCGCTTGGACCGTTGGTGTGGCTCCTCTGCGTGGAGGGCTTGAACTTCAGGTTGGCAAAAGCTCCACCCAAAGCCAGGAATTACTTTCCTTTTTCAGAACGGTTTTTCTAATATTCAGTATCCCGATACTCCTGCTCGGCATTATCGGCGGCGGTCTACTGACATTTCGCGCGATTAGGCCGATTCGCCATCTTATTCACACCGTCAAAGATATCCTGAAAACAGGAAGGATGAGTCTGCGTGTCCCTGTTCGAAGGGAACGGGGGGAGATGTATGAATTGGTGGGTCTTTTCAATCAGATGTTAGACAGGAATGATTTGGTGATTCAGGCAATGCACAATTCCTTAGATAATGTTGCCCATGACCTGCGGACCCCCATGACACGCCTGCGAGGAGTGGCTGAGTTTGCCCTGCAGGAACCCGGGGATCCGAAGGCATGCAGGGAGGCCTTAGCCGACTGCATGGAGGAATCCGAGCGGGTGCTGACCATGCTTAACGCCCTGATGGATGTGGCTGAGGCGGAAACCGGGGTCATGAGATTAGAGATGACGGAAGTATCGGTTCCGGAGGTAATTAATTCTGTTGTTGATCTGTATGAGGTGGTGGCAGAAGAGAAGGAGATCAGTGTAAATAAGGAACTCCCCGGTGAGCTGCTTATTAATGCCGATCGTACCCGTTTTCAACAGGTCATTGCTAACCTTCTTGACAATGCCCTCAAGTACAGCGATCAGGGCCAGGAGATTGAGATATCCGCCTGGGACAGGGAAGGGTACGCATTGATCTCGGTCTCTGATCAGGGGATGGGAATCCCCCCCAATGAGATCAAAAAGATCTGGGACCGTCTATACAGGGGAGATCACAGTCGTTCAAGACGGGGGCTGGGCTTAGGCCTGAGTTTTGTCCGGGCGATCGTGCATGCCCACGGGGGCGAGGTCAGTGTGGAAAGCGAGTTGAATAAGGGATCGAAATTCAGTATCAGGCTGCCGGTAGCGCAAGTACTTAGGGATGAGAAGAATTGAGCTGGAGTACTGGATACTGGATGCTGGATACTCGATGCTGGTCGAAGATCCCGACCTTAGCGGGGATACTGGATATTGGATGGTGGGCATCCTGACATCTGAAACTTGAAACCTCTTGCGTGAAGACCCGGATGTCAAACATCTTTGGATCTCGATATGCCGGGCTTCGGTATAAATCGATCAACAAAAACAGGGAATAGGAGGGAAGAGAACATGGGAAAATCAGAACAAGTAGCATTGGTGACTGGGGCAAGCAGCGGGATAGGAAGGGAAACAGCAATTATGTTGGCGGAGAAGGGTTTTCAAGTCATGGCAGCTGCACGACGCATGGACCGCCTTACTGAACTGGCTGGTCAGGTTGAGGGGATCACACCCATAGACGTGGATCTCTCTGATCCTGATGACCTTGAAAAATTCTGCCAGCATGTTGCGGGGTTTTCAGAACCTGTCTCAGTGCTCATAAACAACGCAGGATACAGCTTAAGGGGGGTCCTCGAGGATGTGTCGATAGAGGCAGCTAAAAGAATGTTCCAGGTCAACGTATTCGCGCTCATGCGGGTTACCCAGGCCTGCCTGCCGGGTATGCGCAAAATGAGAGCGGGGACTATTGTGAACGTCAGTTCAATGGCTGGGAAATTCGCATTCCCGGGAAGCGGTCCATATGCGGCAACGAAACATGCTGTAGAGGCGATCACCGATGCGCTGCGTATAGAGATTCGGCCCTTTGGCATCAGGGTGGTGGCTATACGCCCCGGCTTTATTGCAACGGAGTTCAACGATGTTGGAAACAGCATGACAGGCGATCTTTTTGCCAGGACCGATCCTGATTATAAGACTGTATATGAAACTTCAGGAAAAGCGGTTGGCAGCATGTTTGCGGGTGTTACCGTGCCCGGGCCTGAACTGATTGCTAATATTATCGTGGAAGCCGTGCTTTCAGATTCCCCCAAGGCAGTATACCATGCAGGTCTTTTCAGTGATGAGTTTTTAGGAAATCGTGCCAGTCTTGATGATGAGAGATTTGATGAGTATCTATCAGAGAAAACCGGGCTCAGAGATCTGAAGTTGTAGGAAAGCGCAGATGGAGGTCTGCTGTGCTGCCGTCTAATTCCTATTGAAAACAAGGGATTTTACGGTAACGGGAAATACCTGGTCGCCAATTAGAGGTTCACCGATATCGATCCAGTCTCCCTCTTTCAGAATGAGTTCATCCAATGAGAGCAAATTCGTTTTCAAACCGGTTTCGCGGCGGATAACATTTCCCACACTGCATGCGATATCCTTTTCAAAGATCAGGATAATCGGTATTTTATTATTGATGGAATTGGGAAGGGCAGTTTCAATCGATTTTGCAAACAGCTCTAAATCGGGATAATAGGCCTTGACCGGATCCTTGAAATAGAGGGCAATAATTTCTTCGCCTTCGTGTAAATCAAATCTTTGGAATGAGGCGTTGATCTCTGAAATAACGTGCTCAACACTTAGTTGTGATTCGTCAACATCTACCCTGATAACGGGAACGTTTTTTATGGGGAATGAGATTTGGTTGTCCATAAAGCCGGAGGAACCGGAAATGGATAAGGAATAAGCGCCTGCTCCAATGACAGTCGCTCTGATTTTGTTTTTGGGCTCTATGACCGGAGCGGCTAATCTGGTTGTCAGGGAATTTATCTTATCGGCCAACATTGGCCCCAAATCGTTGTAACTCCCATTGCTGCCATATATCAGCTCTGCTACACCCCCTGAAAATGAATATTCGTCTATCTTGCCCGGAAAAGTCAGATCATCCGTCAGCATCAGCTGTTTGGATAGGGATGAGGTTGCAGGACCGGTAATGACCTCAATCAGTACTTCTGCAAATTCTGCTGCGATCCTTTCAATATCCTCCTTTGGGATCTGATCCCCAATCTTGTAATTCAATCCAAGATGTTCCATAACCTTCAACGCAGGCTCATCAATTCTCCAAATTATTCCCTCGGAATCTGCGGCAAGTAGTCTGCCCCCTATGGCTGCACAACTTGTTGACAGGACCTCACCATTTTTTGATATGGCAATGTTGGATGTCCCTCCGCCAATGTCACAGGATAGTATGGTTTTGTGATATTCCTTTGATCTCGCTGTCGCCCCTGAACCCAATGCCGTAATAAAGCTTTCAAAATTTGCTCCTGCTGTTGCAGCCACAAAATCCCCTGCACCATTGGACAGGAATTCTACGAGCTGCTTTGCATTTTTTTTCTTGGCCGTTTCTCCGGTTATAATAACCGCGCCACTCTGAACGTCTATACGATGCATTCCCGCGAGTTGATACTCTTCCCTTAAAAATTCAGACAACCTGTCCATATCAATTGTGTCGTCATTCATCAGGGGCGTATTAATAATTCTTCCCTCATAAATTATACTTCTCTTCTCAATATTGAAACGACGGGAAGGGGAGTGCGGATCTCTTTCCAATACTAAATTTGAAAAGGCCAGATGACTTGTTGAACTTCCCACATCTACGCCAACGGAAAGTAATTCAATTTTATCTATTTCCACTGTTATCTCTCTAACCCTAACAAGCCGGAACCAAACAGAGCTTTTACCACGAAGCACACTGAAGCACGAAAAGAAGTTTTAAGAATTTATCCTAACTTCGACCATTTAGATTATTTTCTTAATCTTAATCATGATGGTCTCGTAAAAAGTTTCCAAGGCCGTCACTCCCGCGAAGCTTGTCCTCGACTCCGATCGGGGAGCGGGAGTCCACAAGTGCTTGAATTTTTCTGGATTCCCGCTTTCGCGGGAATGACGCAAAGTGGTGTTTTCTGACTTTTTACGAGATTGTCAATCATAAATTTACTCATAATCAAACATGTCTCAATCTGACTGTAAAAGAGTACAATTAAGATTACGAGCATGATTGTGAAATTTGAAACTGGGAAAAAGAGAGGAATATAAATCTGTTGTCTAATTTCTAATTTCTAATTTCCAGTTTCGGCATCCGATTTTCAATTCGATAGTTCACTCTGTTTCGACAATAAGTGTAAACTCGTGAATGAAGGATGCCCCTATTGTCTACATGGCAGCCTGTAAAGCTGCGCCCTCTTTTTGTGCAGCAGACAGTCTCTCTGCCGCATCTTTTTTCTTGTAAATGCTTACACGATCAGCATCTACATATTCAATGGCCTTTACCTCACAGAACCGCACGCACTGTGGGTCACCCCCGCAAAGGTCGCACTTGAACACCTTCTTGTCGATAATATTGTAGTTCATGGCGCCGAAAGGGCACACAGCCACGCATGAACGGCAGCCGATGCAAATGTCATAATCAACCGTCACGAAACCGAGATCTTCATCACGGGAAATCGCTTTTACAGGACAGACATTCATGCATGGGGCATCCTCGCACTGCTGGCAGGAGATGGGAATATACAGGCCTTCGGATTCCCATTTCATCACCTTGATTCTACTTCTTGCCGGGTTAGAAACACCATCATGCATTACCGAACATACAAGCTCGCACAGCCGGCAGCCGGTGCACTTCTGGTAATTTATCATCAGGACTTTCTCCATTGATCTCCTCCTCTTAAAACGAAGTTCTCCCCCTTTAGGCCGAGGGGGATTTTTTGAAATGTTTACCCCATTTAATTCAGAGACCCTGTAACCGGGGTCTTTTCGTAATATCCTTCATCGGGGCCACCTGCCGATTAGAGCAGGTGGGACGGCTCTTGATCCAGATCTAACCGTTTCAGTGTCTCTGCCGTGGGCAGACCATTTTCGTCCCAGCCATGGTGCTCGTAATATTCGTCGATCATTTGCCTGAACTTTTTCCGGTCTATGGCGACGCCGATGACGTCAGGTGCTCCCCTCCTGCAGGGCTCGTCAAAATAGCGATGATTCAGCGTATCCCCTTTCTTGGGGTCATCCCGCGTCAGGCCCTCCCGCAGATTGAATAGACGCTCTATATTGTAACATCTCTCCGCAATATCCCATATCTCTTTGGGGGTTACCTCAAGCCCGGTATTATAAAAGATGACCTTTGACCAGTCCTCAAAGTTGGGGAGCGTCGCGCCAAGGAAGGTGGTGTGATACTTGCAAATACCGAGACAATCCACACCCATGTAGCAGTTTTCCTGCCAGAAGACTTCCCATGCCTTTCCATCGTATGAGGTATGTTCAGAACTCAATGGACCATCATAAGGAACAGGGTTGCTGTATATCTTCCTCAGGATCTTTTCGGGTAAATGGTAAAGGTCAATGGCCGGCCGGCTTCTCAGATGGTCTGATCCTCTGGAACCGGTTGCGATGCCGAGGGCCAGGGCCGGCGTGGCCCGCTCGTCCGAGTGCAGATTATTCATCCCTTTGACCTGGATCAGATAGTCAAAAGAATTTTTGCCTATTTTCTCAGATGCCTGGATGCCACCATCCGCTAATGTATCGCCCAACCACCCTTTTCTATGACAGATGCGGTCGATCATCTCCAAGAGGGCCTCGTCATTGCCGAATCTCAGATCAAGCCCGTCCGTATCCTTGCTGGTGAGGATGCCTAATTCGTAGAGTTCCATGGCCCAGGAAATAATGCTGCCGATCTCCAGGTTATCTATGCCATACTGATTCACTAAGTGATTACCTGTCAGGACTGTCTCAGCGCTCTTGCAGTCCGGTTCTCCGCCAAAGGCGCCGAGAGAGGTATATTCCGGTCCTTCATCATATTTTCCTGCGTAGGGACCTGAAGGGATCTTGTACTGGGCCCGACAGTGAATCTGGCATCCAAAGCAGCCGGTCATATGATAGGGGCCCATAGTCTCTTCACAGATCTCATCGATCCGCTCGGGTTCTATATCGTCGGCATTTTCACATTGGTTATACTGGAAATTCCGGGTCCTTATGCCGCCCCAGCAGTTGGTAGCCCCCCAGATAAATGGGGTTCCCAGGGTTCCCTGAGTCTGGTTTACCTTGGCGCTGGTGATTTGATCAATGAATCGTTTATTATACTCTAAGGCATCCACCGGATGTGCGATCTTAATATCCATGGTGCCTCTTGCGGCAATGGCCTTGAGGTTTTTTGATCCCATGACACAGCCCATGCCACTCCTGCCGGCAGCGTTCTTTATGCCCGTCATGATATTGGCATACGTCACCAGGTTTTCACCGGCCGGACCAATCACCGCTGATTTGATGTCCTCATCGCCGAGTTCTTCCCGAATGGCCCACTGGGTCTCTGTGGTCGTTTTTCCCCAGAGGTTCGCGGCGTCAAGAATTTCAATTTCGCCGTTGTGAATCCATAGATAGACCGGCTTATCCGCCTTCCCCTTAATCACGAGGTGATGAAACCCGGCCCATGCCAATTCCGGTGCAAAAAAACCACCCATATTTGCACTCCCTAACAATCCGGTGAGCGGGGACTTGGCCATAAAATGGGACCTGGCCGTTGCTGAAGCGCAGGTCGCTGTCAGGATGCCGCCGCTGACCATGAGCGTGTTGTCCGGACCTAAGGGGTCGCAACCCTTTTTGGTATGATTGTAAAGCAAATACGCATCCAAGCCTCTCCCACCCAAGAATTTCTTTCGTACATCAAGTGGGATTGGTTTGGTCTCAATGTCTCCGGTTGTGAGATCAATAAATGCTATTTTTCTGTCCAATGCCATCTTATTTCCCCCCCTTCTTAGCAACCTTCTTGGATGTGGCCGCTTCTAACCTGGCCATCTTTTCCTCAGCTATTTTTCTGTTTACGTCCCATACCGGCCCCCGTATCCGGGGAAACGTCGGGTTCACCCACACCAGACGGTACTCCATCCCGCAGGTGGGGCATTTGACCTTCTCAGCCCCGGCGGTGGGCTGAATCCTCTCCATGCAGCTCGGGTTATGACACCTTATCTTGCCATAGGTCCTGGTCTTTCGCAGGCTCTCGGCCCCTGACAATTTTTCTTGCTCTATCGCCATATGACTCTCCTTTCTGCTTTTTTTTGAAAGCGTTTCCTAAATGTTAATGACTGAAAGCCTTATACGCTTTTAATCTTCTTGTACACGGGTGCCACCCGGTGTAACACCTCAGCGTAATCGTTTTTCTTGCATCGGGGACAAACGGCCAGAAGATCGCCCAAGTGTTTTCCCTTGTCCTGGTCTTTTTGGAGATATTCAAATTCCTTCTTAGGCATCAAATAACTTCCGCAGACAGGACAGAAGACCGCATATTTTTTGTGACCGCGCTGGAGCAGGAGCTCCCTCAAAGCCATCATGAAACCCTGAAAATCAACCCCGCTGGGGCAGAAGAAGGTGCACTCCTGACAGGTTAGACAATACCACAACGCCTCTTCCTCTTCAATATCATCTGGGGCCAAAGACAGTCGCTCCACCACCCCCCTCGGCGAGCGTTGGTATTCATACTCCCCATAAAAATCGAGCATGGGGCAGACAGCGGAGCATTTCCCGCATTCCAAACAGCAATTGAGGTTGTGCTCTAAAATCTGCTGTTTAATATCAGTTTTAATATCAGGCTGTTGCATACTCTGGTTCGCATCATTATTTAATGGCCCTCACGTCTTTGATTTTAGGCACTTTAGGCTGCTAACAATTCAATTTTGTGACAAAAACACGAGAAATTTTCCATTTTTTTCTTTGCGAGCTTTGCGTCTTTGCGCGAGACTTTTTTCCTGCCTGTCCGGGTTAGCCACTCAAACAATGGTGGTGTTGACCATCGCCAGTATCTCTTCGTCGGTAAATCCCTTTAGTTGGATAGCGCTGCTCAGACAGGATGCCACACACAGCCCGCATCCCTTGCACTCGGTCGGGTTAACAGCAGCAACCTGCCGGGTGCGCTCCGGGGAGATTTTGAATTCCGTCCAGTCAATGGCTCCGAAAGGACAGATCTCCACGCATCTCCCGCAAGTGGAGCACATGAAAGGGTTTACCTCAGAGACCAATGCCTCGGTCACTACCCGACCCTGGGCCATGGGAGCAGCGGCCTTGGCCGCAGCAGCGTAGCCCTGGGAGATACATTCTGCTATTTCCGCGGGAAACCGTGCGCATCCGGCAATATAGATCCCGTCTGCGGGAAATTCCACGGGCCTCAATTTTTGATGGGCCTCCATGAAAAAGCCTTCATTTCCGACCGGTATCTTCATCATCCGGGAGAGTGCCTCGTTATCCTCGGCAGGCACTAACGGCGTCGTCAGAATGACGGTATCTGCCTCTAATTCAAGATCTCTACCCATCAGCTCGTGGTATATCATGACCTTTTTGGCCACATCTCCCGAGCCCTCAATCTCCGGGGGCCTGTCCACATTATAGCGGACAAAACGGATCCCCATCTGCATTGCCCTCTGATAGTATTCCTCAAACACCTTTCCGAACGCCATGATATCCCTTTGCAGGATCGTCACTTCTGCTCCAGGATTGGCTTCCTTGACAAGCGTTGCGTTTTTCATGGCCGTGATACAGCAAAACCGACCGCAAGAAGGATTCTCATCAATCCGGGCGCCTACACAGTTGATCATCACGACCTTTTTCAGGTTATGGTAGCCTGAAGGGTACCGCTGTTCAAGCTCGAGCTGTGTCATGACATTGTTGAAGCGACCGTATCCGAACATCCCTTCCGGTCTGAGTTCATTGGCACCGATCGCCACAATAATGGTCCCGATCTTGAGCTCAGAGTTCGCGGCATTCTCCCGGATTTGCGCCGTAAAGTTTCCTATAAAGCCTTTCACTTCAACCAGATCTACTTCAAGATGTACCCTGATGTTATCATGCTTTATGACGGCATCGACTAACGGGTCCAGGAGTTCTGAAGTCGGGACGTTGGAGGGGAAGACCCGGTTGACATATCTCAACAGGCCGCCTAAGCAATCCCTCTTTTCCAAAAGTTCAACATGGTAACCCTGATTCGCTAAGGTGAGGGCGGCGGAAAGCCCCGAGATCCCGCCGCCAATGATGAGCGATGATGGCAGGACTTCCGTAGAGAGGTCTTCCTCAGGTGACAGGAGACTCACCTTGGCCACCCCCATGCGCACCAGATCCTTGGCCTTATCGGTGGCAGCATCCTGCTGGGTCATATGGACCCAGGAGCAGTGCTCCCTCAGGTTGACAAATTCAAAGAGATATTTATTAAGCCCGGCTAACTCGCAATTCTTCTTGAAAAGGGGTTCGTGGGTACGGGGTGTACACGAGGCCACCACCACCCGGTTTAGTTGACATTCTCCAATCTGGTTTCGTATGGAAGAGAGCCCATCCTCAGAACAGGTGTAAAGATTCCCTTCGGTATGAACAACATCGGGGAGTGTTGCAGCATACTTCACTACCTCAGGGACATTGACCGTCCCGCCGATGTTTGTGCCACAATGGCATATGAAAACGCCTATTCTGAGAGACATTGATCCATTTCCTTAAGCAAGGACCTCCGCCACCTTGGACGCGGCCGCCGACGCCCTGATCACAGAGTCGGGCACATCCATGGGAGACTGGCAAAATCCGCATCCAAATATACCTTCCTTAGTGGTGCCGAATGGATTGCGCAGTTCTTCGGGCACCGCAATAAAGCCGAATTCATCTAACTCCACGCCTAATTTTTCAGCGATTGAGATATTGCTTTCTGCGGGTATAAGGGCCTGAGAGAGGATCACCATGTCAAATTCTCTTGCCCTGAATTCTCTGTTCACCGTGTCCTCGTAGTGGATAACCGGGTTCTGGTTTTCCTCATTCAGAGTGACCCGGCCGGGCCTGGCGCGAATATATTCCACTTCGTACTGGCCTTTGGCACGCCGCACATACTCCTGAAAGCCCTTTCCCACGGCCCGCATATCCATGTAAAATATCGTCGATGTCATTTCGGGATAGTGTTCACGGGCCAAGACGGCCTCTTTTGTGGCATGCATGCAGCAGACCGCGGAACAATATTTCATGTGGCGGACATCCCTCGATCCCACGCACTGGATAAAACCGAGCTGCTTCGGTTCTTTGCCGTCAGAGGGCCGTTTCAAATGACCGGTGGTGGGACCGGACGCACATATCATCCTTTCAAACTGCATCGCAGTAATAACGTTCTCGATCCGTCCCCATCCATACTCCATGAGGGGAGCGACATTATACAGATCAAACCCGGTGGCAAGGACGACCGCGCCCACATTGACCGTGATTTCCCTCTCTTTTTGAGTAAAATCCACGGCCTCTGCTTTGCACACCTCGGCACATGTGTAGCATTCAGAGCAGATACCGCAGGAGATACATCTCTTGGCCTCAGTTACGGCCTCCTCTTCGCGGAAACCTAACTGCACCTCTTGGAAATTATTAACCCGGTCTCTCGGTTCAAGTCGTGGCATACGGGTCCTGGGGATATGTTCATAGCCGGCAGTGGGGATGTCTTTGACCGGTTCCCATTCCGTTTCCCGACCCTCTTTGAGGTCCACCCCACGGATAAACCTGTCAATGGAGATGGCGGCCTGCTTGCCCGCTTCAATGGCCTCGATTACCGTCTTGGGGCCGGTAACTGCATCCCCCCCCGCGAAAATGTCTGCATCTTCAGTCTGCAAGGTCACGGGATCCACATTCATGGTGCCCCATCCGGAAAGGGTGCAGCTACATTCAGATCCCAGACAGGACCAGTCTGATTCCTGTCCGATGGCAGGGACCACATTGTCCACCTCGATAATAAATTCTGATCCTGTTATGGGGATGGGACGTCTCCTGCCACTGTCATCCGGTTCACCCAACTCCATCCTGAGGCATTCAATGGTCTTGACCCTGCCATTTTCGCCAATGATACGTTTGGGGTTGGTCAGGGGATAAATCGGGATACCTTCCTCTCGGCACTCATCGATTTCCTCCTCATTGGCCGGCATCTCTTCCAGGCTACGGCGGTAGAGGATAAAGGGTTCTTTTACACCCAGCCTTCGCGCCGTACGGACCGTATCCATCGCCACATTACCGCCCCCAATCACGGCAACCCGGTCTCCTAAGGAAGCCTTTTTTCCTAAATTCACTTCCCGGAGAAAATTCACTCCGGGATAAACCCCTTCAAGATCCTCTCCCTCAATACTCAGACTTTTACATTCATGTGCCCCAATCCCCAAGAATATGGCCTTACATCCTTCCTCGCGAAGATCCTTTATCGTTATATCTTTTCCAATATCCACACCGGTCCGGATCTCAACCCCCATATCCCGGATAACCTGGACCTCCGCATTGATAATCTCTCTCGGGAGCCGGTACTCCGGGATGCCCACCGAGAGCATACCGCCGGTTACAGGGAGCTTTTCATAGATGGTGACCCGGTAGCCCTCCTTAGCCAAATAATAGGCGCAGGAAAGTCCAGCAGGGCCGGCGCCGATGATGGCGACCTTTTCCTCTCTTTTGTCTTTGACCTGGGGGAGGTAACGCGTTTCTGAATTGAGATCGAGATCGGCCACAAAGCGTTTGATGAAATCGATGGCAACCGGTTCGTCCACCTGTCCCCGCGTACAGACCGATTCACACGGGTGATGGCAGACCCTGCCGCAGATAGCAGGAAGCGGGTTTTCCTCTTTGATGAGTTTTAACGCCTCCTGGAATCTGCCCTGGGCAATCAGTGCCACATAGCCCTGGACGCTGATGTGGGCAGGGCAGGCGGCTTTACAGGGCGCCGTTCCCCTGCGGTCAATGGCAAAGGTGGAAGGGACCGCCTGGGGGAAATATTTGTAAATCGCCTTCCTGTTTCCGAGACCGGCATTAAATTCATCCGAAACCGTTATGGGGCATCCTTCAATGCACTCGCCGCATCCCACGCACTTCTCTTCGTCTATGAAGCGGGCCTTTCTTATGATCTTTGCCTTGAAATCAGCTGCAGTCCCGGTGAGTTCTGACAATTCAGAATAGGTGAGAAGTTCCACGTTTTCATGGTTGGCGCACTCAATCATCTTCGGGGCTAAGATACACATGGAACAGTCATTGGTAGGAAAGGTCTTGTCCAACTGGGCCATTCGTCCCCCGATGCTCGGCTTCTTCTCCATCAAATAGACCTTGATGCCCATATTGGCCAGGTCTATGGATGCCTGCATCCCTGCGATCCCACCACCGATGACGAGTGCTGCTTTTTGGCTCAAATCTACTGCCCTTCTTGTAATTTAAAAATTCAATAACTGTGCGGGGTATGAAAGGAAGTTCATGATACTGAACTTGCCACGATGGCCAAAATACCATATCCTGCCATTATGTCAAGGGAAAAAGAGCGAAAAAACGTATATAATAATAGTTTGTTATGTCAATTTTGACAGCATGCGAAATCGTGTTGACAAATGATAGTCAAGAGATATAATATATTGAGAAAATTCAGCAGGGTGAACAATGGCGACAAAATATCAAGCTCCATCAGTAAAAAAGGCATTTCAAATATTGAAGCTTATCTCAAGGGCGAACCGCGGATTGGGGATCACCGAACTCGCAAATAGTCTCGAAATGAGCAAGGGCACTGTCCATGGCATAATCTCTGCCCTGGAGGATTCGGGGGCTATAATGAGGGACCCCGTGACAAAAAAATATACCCTTGGCGTTACTCTCTTTGAATTAGGGAAACTGGCTTATTCTCAAATTGATCTGAAGGCCCTGGCAAGACCGGTCATGGAAGAGTTGATGGAGAGGACAGAGGAATCAGTTTATGTGGGCGTTATGAACGGGGACCATATAACCATATTGGATATCGTTGAATCCAGCCAGGATCTCAAGATTACCTCTCCTAAAGGGACGACTATCCCCCTCCTGGCAGGGGCCGCAGGGAAGGTTGTCTTAGCATCCTTAGAGAAGACCCAAATCCTTGATATCATAAGGAGAGACGGGCTCCCCAGGTTTACAGAGCATACAATCACGGATCTGGAGCGCTATCTTGAAGAGGTGGAATCTGCTAAGAAAGGGGGATACGCCACCGATTATGAGGAGTATATCTCCGGTGTGAGGGCCATTGCCTCACCTATTAGGGGATGGAAGCACCTGATATTAGCTATCTGGGTTGTGGGGTTTAAGACGAGCCTTGATGACCGTAAGATGGAGGGTCTGATACAGGCTACAAAGGAGACGGCAGAGGAAATCAGCTGCAGGATTGAGGAACAAGCTACGAATCAGGGATCCAGACATTGAAAAAGAAGAAATGAAGGGAGTCTTATCCATGGGTCTTAACACCAAGTCCAAGTGTCTTATTGCCTTAATACTTCTGGGAGTCGTGGATGCAGTGATTCCCGTTCCCATTCTTGTGGTAATACTTATTTGTGTGCTCTTCCAGAGACCGCCCTGGTTCAAGAACCTTGTGCAGGAAATCTACGACAAGAAAGATTAGATTATTTTCTTACTCATAATCTTAATCCTAATCATAATCTAACATCCCTAAAATAGATTGTAAAAGACTGCAGGCAGGCTATTTTTCGTTTTTCAACGTGTTATAAAGCTTGTAGGCCTTCTCCGGTTTTTCACGGTCATGCACTACGGACCGAACAGCCTGTATCATGGCTATCGGGTCTCCTGCCTGGAAGATATTGCGACCCATATCCACCCCTGAAGCCCCCTGGTCGATTGCCTGATAGGCCATGGAAAGGGCATCGAGTTCAGGAAGTTTTTTTCCTCCGGCAAGCACGATGGGCACCGGACAAGTTGAGGCCACCTGCTCAAAGTTTTTGCAGAAGTAGGTCTTTACAACATGGGCGCCGTTTTCGGCACAGACACGGGATGCCATGGACAGGTAACGCGCGTCCCGGGCCATGTCTTTGCCCACCGCGGTTACACCGAGGGTAGGAATCCCGTAGCGAGTTCCCATGTCCACCGCCCTCGTCAGGTTGCGGATGGTTATTGCTTCGAACTTGTCGCCCACAGCAACCATAACGGCAAGGAGTGAGGCATTGAGACGGACGGCCTCCTCGATATCCATGACGCACTCATCATTCAGTTCAGTCAAAACTGTGCTCCCTGCCGAATAGCGCAAAGAGACCGGTTTACCCGCTGTTGGCGGCACAAGCGTACGCAAGGCGCCCCGGGTACACATGATGCAATCGGCGTACTCGATCAGCGGGAGAATGGTCAAATCCATCCGTTCAAGTCCTGATGTGGGCCCCATGATGTAACCGTGGTCAAAGGCTAACATTACGGTTCGACCCGACACCGGGCTGAATATGCGGGCCAACCGATCTTTCATACCCCATTCTAAGGAATTGGAGCCTTTTAGGAAAAACCCTTGGGTTTTTTGGGCAATCTGGGCGTTATATTGACTCGCTTCCTTTATTTCATCCATATCCGGCATCGATTTCTCTCCTTTCAAAACAGAATTTCACTATTACGTCCGATCTCCCCACAAATGCTGGGGCATCCTTATCCACCCTTTGATCTTACTACATCATTATGCCCCTATCTTGGCGCGACTCTTGCGATTTATCTAGTGCCCGAACGAAAACTAGGATTTTTTGTTCAGATCAAGAAAGGCGAAAATTTTAACCGCAGGAATACAATGAGTATTTCGAGGATTAAAATTTGAGCCTGACGCAGATATGGGCGAAAAAGACAGTTTTCATTCAGGCACTATCTACCATATTAAGCTATAGTTGTCACATCAAAAATTATTAGGCAGAACGGCACTTGACAAACCCATTATTGAGATATTAACCTTAAATGGAGAGATAAACCCTAACCAGATGCTACGGATAAGGACTCGGTTCTTGAGAAGCTAATGAACTGAAATGCGAGAAATTTGTTTGCACGGTATCTGAAACAGCCTGTATTATGAATTCCTGTGATATATTTCAAAATTGAGTAGAGGGATCTGACATGAAAAAACTTGAGGGTTTTCAGCGAAAATATCTGCGGGGGTTGGCCCACGGCCTGAAACCGGTTGTTTTTATCGGCCAGAAAGGCCTGACACCTGAAGTCCTGTTGTCTGCAGAAAAGGCGCTTGAAAGACATGAACTCATCAAGGTGAAGTTTAACGATTTCAAAGGAAAAGATGAGAAGACAGAGATCTCCGGCCGTATCGAAAAGGAAACAGGCGCGGAGAACGTGGGCATGATCGGACACATAGTCATCTTTTACCGGCAGCAGGAGGACCCTGAAAAACGTAATATCTTGCTACTGCAGAAGAATGTTTAAAGGATCTATCCTCTGCAATGGGCATGGACCCAAGGAAACTATTTTGGATTAATTGCATTATAAACCGAAAAGTCAGATTTCGTCACAAATAAAAACGGAGAACGCGGGGTTTATTTTTTGATTCGTTTTCCTTTATCCCTTTTTTTCAACAATCCGCGAAGGGAGTAGGGCAGGGCACTGACGGTGAGGATCCCAACGGTCAGGAAGCCCACGAAGACCCCGGGACGAATGTGTTGATCTGCCAACTGAGCTGGCGGAAAGAATCCGATGAACGCGCATCCCACAGCTCCAAGAATTCCAATCCCTGCCACGGCCCACAGGCCCAAATTGCCCATGGGTACCCGGAAGGATCGGGAAACGTCCGGCTGTGTGTAGCGAAGACGGAAGGCCGCGGCAAACATGGCCACGTACATGATGAGGTACAACTGGATGGTGAGGTCGCTAAGCATGAAATAGGCGGTTGCCACTGTGGGCTGCAGGGTGAATGTCAAACACAAGAGGGAGACAATAACGGCTTGGATGATCAGCAGGCGTTTGGGGACACCGTGGCGGTTGGTTTTACAGAACCATTTTGGCAGCAGGCCGTCTTCAGCTGCAGCGAGGACTCCTTTGCTCGGGCCGATGATCCAGGAATTGACGCTTCCGATTACACCGAAGGCCATCATCGCTGCGAGAAGATGACCCAAATAGGGAATGCCCAAGCCCCTGAGCATCGTGTCTATGGCCTCTATGACGCCCGTCTGCAGCGTATAATCAGAAGGGTCCAGAGCCACGGCGATGGCAAGGGCACCGAGGATGAATGCCAGCAGGATGATTCCGGCGGCCACCAGGATGGCCAGGGGATAGGTTCGGCTTGGGGACCTTGTCTCCCGAACATGGACGGCGGTCATCTCCATCCCCGCAAAGGCGAGCAGCACGCTGGCCGCAAAGGTAATATTGTTGGGTTTTGCCATATCCGGGAAGAAATCGGAAGCTGAAAAGATTAAGTGTGATGGATTTCCCACGGAAAGAGAAACACACGCCAAAACAACGAGAGCTACCCCCGGTATCACCACACCTGAAAAAGCACCGGCTATACTCAGCCTGGCCGATGCACGCAAGCCACGAAAGTTCCAGAAGGTGGCACCCCAATAGGCGGAAAGGATGAAAGTCGTGATATAAATTTTGTTCTCGGCGAGTCGGGTTGCTCCAGTTGAACCATAAAAGACGAATGCGAGAGAGGCTGCCGCGAAGGTGAGAACCACGGGGTACCAGCAAAGGTTCTGAAACCATTGGATGAAAACGGCTGCAAAACCGTGAGACTCGCCAAAGGCTTCCTTAACCCAGACATAGACGCCGCCCTTTTGGGGCCATCCGGTTGCCAACTCCGCTGCCACGAGGGATACGGGAATGAAGAAAACAAGACCGGTCAGCAAATAGAAAAAGATAGATCCGCACCCGTACTTGGCCATCTGGGGCAGATCACGCAAACTGGCAATAGCCGCCACGTTGATCATGGCCAAGGCAAATACACCCAATGAAGGCCCGGAGCGGTTTCCTGTAAGTTGAGGTTTCATGTGGCCCCGTTTACTTCCCTTGACAGGCTATCTTCGGGCTCCGGCAAATGAAACCCTTCTAAAACAGGCATTTACCGGGGAAACCTGTTTTTGCCATAGGTTGCCACCATTTGTTGTATGATATATCAGGGCGTGTTCATCCCCTATAGGGTTCTCCCCGACAATCCAGGCCCTCTTTCTGTCTATGGCGGTCACCCCGAGAAGGGCCGAAGATAGGGTGGGCGCCTCTAAAGACGCAGGGGGTGTCTGATTTGTCCAGGTATCGCCCCCGTCGGCCGTAAAGCAGATGTTGTTGGTGTCGGCAACGACCCATCCCCTCAAGCCTGTCAGGGCGCAGACCCCGTTGTTGTCCAGAGAGAGCGTGCAT
>Ga0222636_1000565_pt1 | contig 18548 bp, 6 predicted proteins | sample AntAcemetagen141_FD_179811 | JGI IMG/M metagenome (GOLD analysis project Ga0222636, IMG submission 179811) | Saline water microbial communities from Ace Lake, Antarctica - #141 | ecosystem: Environmental > Aquatic > Non-marine Saline and Alkaline > Saline | place: Antarctica: Ace Lake | collected...
AATAGATAAATATTATTCTATACGACACAATCATAGTTATATGAAACTGAAAATGCTTTCGGCAACAGAAGGTGGTCCTGAATTTAAAACTTTAGTAAACCCTAATGGAGATATTACTTTTACACCCGTGGCATTTCAGGAAAATTATATAATGGCATTACGCGGGTATTCTTTTGGTGTTCCAAGCGTTGATGTTACTAATTATTTTTTTGAAGATACTTTGAAGATGGGAAGAACCTGCCTTGAAAATAATTTCATTTTTTCAACTCTTGTTAATAATGCTGCTGCTTTAAGTACAAATGGTGCACATCACTGGGGTACTTCTTTTGCTCATTTTATTACAGGTAATTCTGGTTTTTCATTTCCTGTTTTCCGTGCCCAGATGAATTATGTAGAAGCTACTTATGGAAAAAATGGCAAGGATAATATCTGGATGACAACTGACGAAGAAGTATTAGAATATTTGATGATCAGGGATTCAGTTACTGTTAATTCCCAACTTGTATATAACGATCTTATTATTTCCTTTTCGGGAAACATGCCAACAGATCTTAGACATTATGCACTATCGCTTGTGGTAAGTGGTAATGTGCCAATTGATACCATTTTTATTGACGGGGGAACAGAACATTCTTTTAACGGATTAGGAAATGACACTTCATTAATTAATCTTAATTGGGATGGATATGTATTAATACCGGATACGGTAAATGCAGAAACTTATGTTAGCATTGTTGAACAAACTCAACAACAAAATGACTGGGATATTGCAAAGGATTATGTTGAAATGATACCTTCCGGTGATGCGAAAGAAGCTTTTCGCGACAGGCTTTGTATTATTCTGGGTACAGTTTCTCCCGAAGGTTATTGCAATTGCACTACTACCGCGAGTAATGACACAACAATTTGTGAAGGAGAATGTGTTATATTAACAGTTACCGAAGGTGTAAGTTATTTATGGAGTACAGGAGATACAACTCAAAGTGTTTTTGTTTGTCCTGATTCTACAACAACTTATTACGTTACTGTTTATAATGATATTGGCTGCCCTGCAAGCGATAGTGTTTTTGTGGCAATTTCACCCTATCCAATTGCTAATGCCGGTAACGATACTACTATTTGTTCAAACGATTGTATTACATTAACAGCTAGCGGAGGAACTTCATATTTATGGAATACAAACCAAACAACTCAAAGTATTGTTGTCTGTCCCGAATTTACTTCAGAATATTCAGTTATTGTATCAAATCAATATGGATGCCAATCTTATGACACAGTTATTGTTTATACAAATCCAACACCTAATGTTTATATTGGAAATGACACTACTATTTGTGTAGAAAACTGTGTGACGATAATTGGCTCAGGAATTGGAAACTATTTATGGAATATAGGGGATACAACACAAAATATTTTTGTTTGTCCGCAAGACACAACAACATACTGGCTAACTGTTACAAATGATTATTCATGCTCAGAAACAGATTCCATCATCATTAATGTAAATCCTCTTCCAATTCCAGAAGCAGGAAATGATACTACTATTTGTAATGGAGATACTATTACTCTTAGTGCTTCAGGTGGAACAATATACTTATGGAATACTGGGGAAAACACACAAAGTATTTCAGTTAGTCCTGTTGATACTACTATGTATTTTGTTACTGTAACGAATGAAAATAATTGTTCGGCAGAAGATAGTGTTACTGTATATGTTTTACCTCTGGTTTTTGTTTTTAATAATAATGATACTACTGTTTGTGTTGACGATTGTATTGAGTTAATTGCTTCCGGTGGTATTTCATATCTGTGGAATACAGGAGATACAACAGCAAGTATTAATGTTTGTCCTCCCGAAACAGCTGATTTTTTTGTTAGTGTTACAAATGAATTGGGCTGTTCAAATACTGATACAATTACCGTAAATGTAGTTCCTTTACCTATTGCTGACGCAGGATCAGATGCACAAATTTGCGAAGGAGAATGTATTACATTATTTGCTACCGGTGGAGAAAATTATATTTGGGCTCATGGTGACTCAACACAAGAAAGTTATGTTTGCCCTGATACTACAACAATGTTTTATGTTAATGTTTTTGATGATATTGGTTGTTCGGCATGGGATAGCGTAGAAATAACAGTTATTCCAGGACCTGATATTGTAATAACACCAGATACCGGAATTTGTATTGGCGATACTATAACCTTAACAGTTTCCGGCGGTATTTCTTATCTTTGGAGCAACTATAGTCCGTATCCAAGTATATCTATTTCTCCAAAAACAACAACATATTATTCCGTTATTGTTACTAACGAATTAGGATGTTCAAAAAAAGATAGTGTAAAAGTTGAAATTTATCCTTATTCCAATCCATCACTTGGTAATGATACTTCTGTTTGTTTTAGCTATGCATTTGACCTTACAGCTCAAAATGGTGTAGAATTTCTTTGGAATACAGGAGATACAACTTCTCAAATAACAGTATTTCCTGAAGACACAACAAAATATTATGTTACAATAATTAATGAATTCGGTTGCCAGAGTTCAGATACAATTACCCTTTCAACTATACCTCTTACAGAGATAAATTTTGAAAATTTATTGCTTGCATATTGCGAAAATGAAGGTGATATTGTTTTACATGGTAATCCTGCTGGAGGTATTTTTATAGGGCAAGGTGTGTTAGACAGTATTTTTAATACAGAATTAGCAGGAGCAGGTGAACACACATTGGTTTATATGTATTCAGATACGATTATCGGTTGTACAAGTTTTGTAGATAAAGATGTGTTTGTTTATCCAATGCCATCAGTTAATCTTGGTAACGACACAAGTATATGTTTTGAATACTATTATTCACTTAATGCAGGAGATGGATATGACACCTATTTATGGACAGATGGTAGTACAGATTCTATTACAATTATTGATCCTGAATATTATGGTGAAGGATTACTTCCTTTTACTGTTTTTGTAACGAAAGATGGTTGTGTGGATATCGACACAATTAATTTGAATATCATTTACTGTAATTATGGAATTGAAGATATCAGTAGCCAACCATCAATTCATTTATTTCCTAATCCCGCAAATAATTCATTTTCTGTTTTTATTAAGGGAAATGAAAACACTATGAATATGCAAATATTAAATTCCCGTGGACAAGAAGTTTATTCAGAGAATCTCATTAATTGCAATTCACCCGATTATAAAAAAGAAATCAATTCATCTAATCTTCCAAAAGGATTATATTTTGTTAAATTCTATAATGAGAATTTTATTTTGGTGAAGAAGTTGATTGTTGATTAGAGGTTTTAGTTTTTTGTAACAGCCTAAATTTGCTCTCTTCGTACGTCAAGTTTTACGCACGTTATTTTCATCACACGTTATTTTTATCGTACGTAAAAATATTAGTCAAGCAAATTCTTTTAAAAACTTAAATTTCTTAATAGAACCCCAAAATATTCATAATTTTGCACTCTAATTTTAAGAAGATAAAATTATGGGAACACAATACAATCCACCTGATTATTTTCAAACTGATGAATTATTTTCGGATGAACATAAAATTATTCGTTCATCAGTACGTGATTGGGTTAATAAATCGGTTTTACCTATAATCGAAGATTCCTGTCAAAAACACGAATACCCTCTTCATCTGATAAAGGAAATGGGCGAATTAGGACTCTTTGGTACATTTATTCCTGAAAAATATGGATGCCCTGGACTTGATCATACTTCTTATGGAATTATTATGACCGAGCTTGAACGAGGAGACTCTTCAATCAGGTCAACTGCTTCTGTTCAATCTTCTCTTGTGATGTATCCGATTTTCAAATTTGGTTCAGAAGAGCAAAAACAAAAATACCTTCCCAAACTTGCTACAGGCGAAATGGTTGGTTGTTTCGGTTTAACCGAGCCAAATCATGGTTCTGATCCCGGAAATATGGATACTAAAATCGAAGATAAAGGAGACTATTTTCTTTTGAACGGAGCAAAAATGTGGATCACAAATTCTTCAATTGCTGATATAGCCATTGTTTGGGCAAAAGATGAAAATGATGTTGTTCGTGGTCTGATTGTTGAAAAAGGAATGTCCGGTTTTTCTGCACCAATAACAAAAGGAAAATGGTCGCTCAGAGCATCTGTTACCGGTGAGTTAGTTTTTGATAATGTTAAAATCCCTAAAGAAAATTTATTACCGAATATAAAAGGATTAAAAGGTGCTTTGATGTGTCTGAACTCTGCAAGATACGGAATTGCATGGGGAGTTATTGGCGCTGCAATGGATTGTTACGACACAGCTTTAAGATATTCAAAAGAAAGAAAACAATTTAATAAACCTATTGCAGCATTTCAACTTACTCAAAAAAAATTAGCGGAAATGCTAACCGAAATTACCAAAGCACAGCTTTTAACATGGAGAATGGGAAAATTAAAAGATGAAAATAAGGTTACAGCTGCACAAATTTCGATGGCTAAAAGAAACAATGTAAATATGGCTTTGGAAATTGCAAGAGAATCAAGACAAATACTCGGTGCAATGGGAATAACAGGAGATTTCCCGATTATGAGGCATTTGATGAACTTGGAATCTGTAATTACTTACGAAGGCACACATGATATTCATTTACTGATAACAGGATTTGATATTACGGGCGAAAATGCTTTTGTTTAAGTGGCACTATATGTTGAAGATAGTGGGTATTAAATATCATTTGAAACACAAAATAATCAACACTCAATAAACAACAACCAAGTAAAAAATGAAAAAAAGAAAAATTGCCACGAAGACACTAAGACACTAAGACACTATCCCGAATATTTTCGGGACAAAGAACATACAATCAATATAATAAACTTTGTGAATTCTTTGAGTCTTTGGGTCTTTGTGGCTAAAATTACTTTTCGGAGGGGACTCAACAATGAAACAATGAAACAATATAACACTGAAACACTGAAATAATATAACACTAAAAAACTATGACAAAAATATTAGGAATGGGTAATGCTCTTGTTGACATTATGACGAAATTAGAAGATGACAGCATTTTAGAAAAATTCAATCTTCCAAAAGGAAGCATGCAACTTGTTAACGAAGCTGCCGTTGATAAAATAACAAAGGGAACCACTCATCTTCAAAAGAGTCAATCTTCGGGAGGCTCTGCTGCAAATACTATTCACGGACTTGCAAAACTTGGAATCGAAACAGCTTTTATCGGAAAAGTAGGAAAAGATGACTTTGGTGATTTCTTTCGTGATGATCTTATTAAAAGTAAAATTACACCTGAACTAAGTTTAAGTGATAATGAATCGGGTTGTGCGATTGCTTTGATTAGCCCGGATTCGGAAAGAACTTTTGGAACTTTCCTCGGAGCAGCAGTTGAATTAGCTGCTGAAGACCTCGAAAAATTTGATTTCAGTAAATATGATTATTTTCATATTGAGGGATATCTTGTTCAAAATCATAAATTATTAGAAAAAGCCCTTCATCTTGCAAAAGAAAACGGTTTAATAGTCTCTCTTGATCTTGCAAGCTATAATGTTGTAGAAGATAATCTTGAATTTCTACATAAAATGGTAAAAGAATATGTTGATATTGTTTTTGCAAACGAAGAAGAAGCTAAGTCATTCACAGGAAAAGAACCTGAAGAATCATTAATTCATTTGGGAGACATTTGTGATATTGCCATAGTTAAAATTGGCGAAAAAGGTTCAATGATAAAAAAAGGAAATAAAGTATTCAAAGCCGGTGTGATTGATGTCACTCCTATTGATACTACCGGTGCAGGAGATCTTTATGCTTCCGGTTTCCTTTACGGTATGGTTAATAATTTGCCTTTGGATAAATGCGGTGAAATAGGAGCAATTCTTTCAGGCAGAGTAATTGAAAATACTGGTGCAAAATTATTCGACAATCAATGGGATGAAATTAAAGTTATGATAGAAGAAATTGTGAAAGCATAAATTGCTTTGGTTCTACTGTTTTTTTAATGGGGAATTAATTTATAAAATCTGTGGCAACTTCTTTTTTATTTACGGATAATTATTTTCCCGGAAATACTAAATCCTGAGGTATTTAGATTATAAAAATATATACCGGGTTTTATATTCCTTGTATTCCATAATGTTTTTTCGTTTTTTATTGGAAGCCTTGCTATTACCTGCCCGAGAACATTATTTATTAAAATGATGTTCTTCACTCCATTTGGGTGGATTGAGGGGGGTATTTCAAAACTTACATAATCTTTTGCAGGGTTTGGATAAACATTTATTACTTTCTCCTTTGTTATTTTATTAATGATGTTTGTTGTTGTGTCTTGTATTTCAAATACCCAAAAATCAGGATAATTCATTACACCGGCATGAGGTGTACATTCAACATCAAAGGAAGGACCGTAATCTGTTTGACCGGCTATTACATAATTATTATCATTTTTTTTATATACACCGAAATCAAGTTTTTCATTTCCTATCCCTCCTATACATTGCTGCCACAATAAATCTCCTTCTCCACTCAGTTTTACCATCCAGATGTCATGATCATGTTCGCTTAAAGTGTGATTACCGACAACATCTCCATCATGCGATTGAGTACCACCAATTATTAAATATCCGGAATCTTCTGTCAGTAAAATATTTTCAGCACCTTCATATCTTGAACCTCCAAGGCATTTCTGCCAGATAATATTGCCAAAGAAATCAATTTTAACAACCCAGATATCATCATAACCATGAAAACCCGAAACATCTCCATCATTTGAAGATGTGTAAGCAACAAAAACATAGCCGTCATTTATTTCCAGTAATCCTGTAATACCTTCATCCTCGCTACCTCCGTAACAACGATTCCATTCAATGTTTCGCAGAGAATCCAGTTTAACAAGTATGGCTTCCGGCTTGTAGCTATGTGGCACACAAGTTAAATTACCACCTTCTTCTAACATTGAAGAACTACCTGCAAGGTATCCTCCATCACTGGTTTGTATTATTGCCTGTCCGACATCCATCCCGGAAGTGCCAATACTAAAGTCCCATTCCTTTTCTCCATCGCTGTTAAGCTTTACCATCCATGCATCATAGGCTCCGTAATAAACGCTTACATCGCCATCTTCTGAACCTGTCCAGCCATAGGCTAAAACTCCTCCGTCAAACGTACTTGTGCCTGTCCACATTTGATCAAGCATATTTCCACCAATAATTCTGTCCCAAAGAATGTTTCCCGAACTATCAATTTTTACGATCCAGTAATCGGTTGATTCAGGATAAGGGTCAATACTAATATCTCCATTTGAAGAATATGATGAACCCAACAAATAATAGTTGCTATCGGAAGATGGTAATATTCGCAATAAATGCTCACCATTTGAACCTCCGTATGACTTCTCCCAAATCATATTACTTGTAACATCTGTTTTTACTAACCACCAATCCTGTCCTCCATGTAAATAACTTATATCCCCATCATTAGATGTTGTACTACCTGCAATTAAAAAACCATCTTCTAATTTTATAATATCTGTAGCATGATCATCTTTTGAACCTCCAAAACAATTTTGCCATTCAATAATCATATTTTGACAATATATAATATTTAAAAATGAGAGTAATATTGATAAAAGTATAATTAGTTTTTTCATAATAAAAATTATCAAATTATGATCAACAGGGTTATGCTTTTTTAAGCACAACCCTGTATATAAATTTATTTATTAATAATTAATTTACCCGACTTACTTAAACCGGAAACATTTAATGTATAATAATATATACCTGAATTAACATTCCTTGTATCCCATACCTTTATCCCTTTTTTATCGCATATTTTAAAGCGGGCGGTTTCAATGCCGAGAATGTTTATGACAGATAGAATTACCTCCTTTTTATCTGCCGGCAAGTTATATTCAAAATTTACATAATCCTGTGCAGGGTTTGGATAAACATTTATTACTTTCTCCTTTGTTATATTGTTAATGATGTTTGTTGTTGTGTCTTCTATTTCAAATACCCAAAAATCCGGGTAATTTGTTGAGGTACCGGCATGAGGTGTACATTCAACATCAAAGGAAGGACCGTAATTCGTTTGACCGGCTATTACATAATTATTATCACTTTTTTTTACTACTCCAAACTCTAAATTTTCATCACCCCCTCCTCCTATACATTGCTGGGATAACAACTCTCCATCACTGCTTAATTTTACTATCCAGATATCAAAATCATGTTCACTTAATGTATGATTGCCGACAACATCTCCATCATTGGATTGTGTGATTCCGGGAATTATTATTTCTTCTTCATCAGTAATTATCAATTTCGAAACAAACTCAGAACGTGAACCTCCAAGACATTTTTGCCAGATAATATTTCCATAAAAATCAATTTTAACAACCCAAATATCATTCTCTCCATGCCATCCGGAAATATCACCATCATTTGAATTTACATAACCGGCAAATATATATCCATCGCTTACCTCTGTTAATGCAGTTACCCCATCATTATCACTACCTCCATAACATTGTTGCCATTCAATATTACGATTACTATCCAATTTTACAAGTATGGCTTCTGCTTTAAAGCTATGCGGCTCACAAGTTAAATTGCCACCATCGTTTATACGAGATGACCCTCCAACAAGATACCCTCCATCGCTTGTTTGTATAATTGCCTGCCCGACATCCATCCCGGAAGTTCCAATACTAAAGTCCCATTCTTTTTCTCCTTCGCTGTTAAACTTTACCATCCATGCATCATAGGCTCCGTAATAAACGCTTACATCGCCATCTTCTGAACCTGTCCAGCCATAGGCTAAAACTCCTCCGTCAAACGTACTTGTGCCTGTCCACATTTGATCAAGCATATTTCCACCAATAATTCTGTCCCAAAGAATGTTTCCCGAACTATCAATTTTTACGATCCAGTAATCGGTTGATTCAGGATAAGGGTCAATACTAATATCTCCATTTGAAGAATATGATGAACCCAACAAATAATAGTTGCTATCGGAAGATGGTAATATTCGCAATAAATGCTCACCATTTGAACCTCCGTATGACTTCTCCCAAATCATATTACTTGTAACATCTGTTTTTACTAACCACCAATCCTGTCCTCCATGTAAATAACTTATATCCCCATCATTAGATGTTGTACTACCTGCAATTAAAAAACCATCTTCTAATTTTATAATATCTGTAGCATGATCATCTTTTGAACCTCCAAAACAATTTTGCCATTCAATAATCATATTTTGACAATATATAATATTTAAAAATGAGAGTAATATTGATAAAAGTATAATTAGTTTTTTCATAATAAAAATTATCAAATTATGATCAACAGGGTTATGCTTTTTTAAGCACAACCCTGTATATAAATTTATTTATTAATAATTAATTTACCCGACTTACTTAAACCGGAAACATTTAATGTATAATAATATATACCTGAATTAACATTCCTTGTATCCCAAACTTTTTGTCCCTGTTTACCGGTAATAGTAAATATTTCAATTAATTTACCATATACATCAATAATTTTAATCACTCCTTTACTTATATCATCAGGTAATTGATAGTTGAATGTTGTCCATTCTCTTGCAGGATTTGGCTTAACAGTAATTTCAATACCATAAATACGGATAAAATCTTCCATATTAAAATTGCTGTTTTTATAGCTTGCGCTTCCGTTTATATTGGGACAGCTAAAATAATTATAATCATAGCCATACTCCAGTATGTTTCTTGCCTGCACACCTGCTGTACCGTTGCTGTTTTCGGCTATTGGAATAAGACCGGCTACTTCGGTGCTGTCTAAGTTTAAAATATTCCTGTCTTGCTGTTGCAAATTAAAATGAAGGGTCAGTATATCCATATAATAATTATGTTCTGTTAACTCATCACCTTCCATATCATACAATGCAGGCAGCATGTTTGCAAGGGATAAAGCATCGGTATAATTGCCTTCCTGTATATAACTTGCAATAATCTGCTCATCGGCTCTTATACCACCAATATTATCGAGCCAGTTACGCAATTCGTTAAAATCAGTTATTGAATCATTCAGATTACTACGGATAATATCGTAAGCAGCTCTTGTTTTGTTTCGATTGTAACGTGACATTTGCTGTTGCAGTACTGTTTTATAAGTTATACCATTTGCTACCTGGCGCAAAATATCAATCATATAAACAGGAAGCGGATTTTCCTTATCTTCTAAAAATTTTATCAGTTCTTCTTTTTTAAGCTCATCAGGATTGGCAGCCATAATGTCAAATACAACCGATTCGGGGAAAACATCGGTTTTGTCAGCAGCAGCTTTTAATACTTCCATTGATAAATGGGGTGAGTCGCCAAGCAACTGTGTTTTCAATGCCCACATATCATTGGACTGTGCCGTTTGTATGTCTGATAGTTCGGAATTGGTATTGCCTCCGTCGATAAAGTTATCATAAAGGGCTTTTACACTATTATAATCCGATAACCTTAAAGCAAATTCTTGCTCGGCTTGCAGTTTTTGTTGAGGGCTCAGAACGAGTTCTCTTACAGAGCCTGAACTACCGCCTCCGTAATGTGAAGGACAGGAATTATTAAATTTTTTATCTATTTTGTTTAGCTGATAAATTTTAGTAGAATCGGGATTTTCATTAGCGCAATAATCACAATAATAATAATCTATACGATGATCACCGCCATTATAAAAATGCCATGTAACATCTGTTTGTGAAAATTTATTACCTGTTACATTTTCATCATCGCCTTGATTTAACTGAATACCTGATGGATTATTTGGATCTGGTGACACATAAAAATCCGAATAATTGTCTGTATTTTCGTTGCAGAAATAGGCAAGACCTTCCCAAAAGAATTGTTCAAACCAATTTTTCCCTTGTGCGAAATTGGCATAGCTTACACCATCAAAGGTGTTTCTATATACTTCGTCAGCAGCTTGTGTATTGTTAATAATTATGCCGATATAATTTCCGATCGGTGCACCGGTATATTTGGTAAAATTGTTTTCTTCAATAGCAAAACCACTTGCATTGTCTAATATAATTCCATAAGAATTGTAGTAACCGTCACAAGCTTTATATTCCTTGCTGTTGCTGTTAAATCCAATTTCAAAATCGGAGCGCAAAATAATTGCATTGTGTACTCCCATTATTTTTACACCGCAAGCGTTGTTTACAAAGCGGGCACGGTTAACACTAAAACTATTTATTGTAGAACCATTGGTAATAGCAAATATTGCATGTTTAAAACCATTAAAATAGCAACTGTCGTAATCTGAACATGGTTGTGTGCTTGAGTTACACACAGGATAGACACTAAATCCCGCATCGTAAGCGGCAATACCGCTGCTCCATTGCGAAACTCCTTCAACATCGGCTAAGGTAAAGTTACAGGCATTAAATTTAATTCCTTTTACATCGAATAGGTCAACGTGTTTATAAAATTTGTATTCGCCGGAATAGTTTGTGTCAATTTCAAAAGTACAATCTTTAAAGTAGCCTCTGTAATTCATTTCCTGAGTAGTATCGTAAGGAAGGTAGTTTTTATAATACAAAGCATGAATCGATTTTGCATTGTTACGGAAAGTTGTATTATAAGCATAAACAATTCCACCTGTTTTGCTCCAATAGTTGGGTCTCCATAAGTCAACAGCTGTAACAGCATTTTCAATTGTTGCATTGTGCAATTCGAGATAACCTTGTCGGCAAATTCCGCTGGTATCAGGCCATTGATGAGTAGAGCTATTGCCCCAAACCTGTATTCCCTGCCAGTACGATTCATCATCATTGTAATCGCCAAGGCAGGTTAATAAGGCGTTATCTACTATTAGCTTGCCGCCCGGTTCAACAATAATTCCGCCATCACGCTGGAATTCAACATCTCCTTTTATTGTAAGAACGCCACCTGTTTTAACCCTTATACTGTCGGCATAGTAATGGCAAGCATGGTCTTCCCATACAATATTCTCGCCTGAATCTATAATAAATGAGTGAGGAATAATAAATTCATCCAAAATATCCCAGCTGCTTGTATCATCCGTACAATATGGAACTTTTACTTTAATATAATCATTATTAACTTCAAACTTTGCAAAATGCCAGTTTGTCTGATATCTTACAATATTAGGATTATTTGGGTCATTATCTTCAATTACATCTTCTTCGTCTCTGGGAGCACCTCCTCCTCCAAGAGTAAGGTGATGTACGCCATTAACCAGCCAGTCAGAGTATTTGTGTACATGTCCGTTTAAAACCATGTTAACTCCATATTTTTCAGGATCATTTAATATTTCGTCAAAAAAATCTATTTCAGAATTGTAATCGTTGGGATCTTGCGTACAAGTATAAACAGGAGGGTGAAAAACTAATACTTTCCAGGATTTATTACTTTCTTTAAGATCGTTTTTTATCCAATCTTTTTGTATTTCGGGGTTTCCCAATGTTTGATGTTGCCAGCGTTGATCAGCAAAACAGAAATGAACCGGGCCGTAATCAAAGGAATGCCAAAAATTAGGTTCTGCATCAGGATAATCATAAGACCAGTATTTTCTAAAGTTTGGAGCATTAGTACCACAATTTCCTCCTTCATGATTGCCTATACAACCTACAACACCGATTTTAGTCCTTAATTCCACAGCATTATCATCATCTTTAAGGAAATATTGAGCATCCCACATTTCTTCCGAATCAGTGTAGTTCCAATCACCGGAATGAATTATTAGAGTTTGTGATGTCGGGTCATTATTAATTTCATCAACTACTTTATAACATACTTCATCATGAAAAGGAGGTTCTCCACCATCTGCGCTACCACGTGTATCGCCATATCCGTAAAAGCTTATTTGTGTTTCTGTAGAATCAGGTGGGCTGATAAATGAACCTGTTTTTTCACAGGGATATGTGTCACTAACAACTACCTTAAAATCATATAAAACATCGGGATCAAGATTTGTAAGTTCATATTTATATAAAAAGTAATTAGTATATGGATCATTAACTTGTATTTCAATAAATTCAGGATCAATTGATTTTTTATAATAGAAGGTACAATTCAAATTACTATATAATTGCCACATTACAGTAACTGAATTTTCTTTCAATAAAATATAAGGATATTTTCTGAAAGGAATATAACAATTGATATTATCAGGATCAATATTTTCCTTATCTTTTGTATAAAAATACATTCTTCTGGTCTTATCGGGAAAACAGTCGTTGTTTTCCATATAAGTTGTATGATCTAAATAATAATAATCACTTTCCTGATTATCAAGATAATAACAAAAATCCAAATGAGGAACAGAAGGCGGTGATGGAGGAATATCAACTTGATAAATGAGAGAGTCCTCATTACCTGTTAAATTACATTGATATAATTTCCATAAACTATTAACAAGCCTTCCAATACCTTTTGCCCAAATATTTTTTGGGTCATTTTTATCCCAAACAATGGGGCAAAAAGCAGAGTTTAATGTAGGATAAACTATTCTTCTGCTTTTTGAATAATATTGGTCTGATGATAATTCATGTTCTACTACATAAGTAGAATCAGGGATTACATGATCATTGATTTTGAAAATTGAATCAATCTTATTACTTTGACTTGTATAAATAGGATTATCGTTTTTTTTGTCTCCCAATATATCAGCTTCGAATAATTCAAATTTATTAATTAGATTAGTAGTATCAAAAGGTAAATTGTTTTGATCATTGTGTTGTAATTCTAATTGAGTGGATGGATTATTACACACCCAGTAATTCACTGCTGCACGAAATTCAGTAGGTAATCTATTTGTAATAATTTTCTGATTTGTTGCAATGTTACCGTATAACTCTTCTTTTAAGGTTAAAACAGCAGTAGTTGAATTAGATTTTATACGTGCTTGAACAGAGTCAGGGTTAATATTATTCAATTCTCCATTTTCATCAATTTCCCATGTATATGTACTATTAGGATTAGGATTTTCTACAGAATATGTGTTCCAGACATAAGTAACAATTTCATTACCATTAATTTCAGGTTTAGGAATGTATGAATCTTTCTGATATACCCTGATATAATCTATTATAAAAGGTTCGAGTTGAGTATCTTCATTAGGAGGATTCCACCAATCAATTTCCGTACAAATCCTAATATGACATGGATACATATTCTTAATTATTGAAGCAGAGTTATTTGTATCTATTGGTACTCTATAAATTATTCTATTATCAAGATAATAAGTTAATTCATTAGGTGTCCATTCCAAAGCATAAGTATAAAATTTATCGGACAAAGAATTAGTTGGTTCGTCATTATTTACAAAAAAACCCAGACCGTTGTCCCTACTTTCATTAATATATTGCATATAATTTACAGTAAATGAATTCCTTCTTGTTTCCATAATATTTGATGAGGCTGCTTCAAATATGTCTAACTCCAAAGCATCAACTTTATCTCCTACTACTTGTGGATCGCTAAGTAACCAAAAAGCAGGATGTGCTCCTTTAAATGTTGGCATTTTACATCTTATTTCAAAATAACCAAAACGAAATTCAGCATTACTTATCAACTCACCTGATGTGTAATAATATTGTTTTTGATAATTACCCCCCCACAGACTATATATAACATTTTCTTTTACTGGTGTTATATATAATTTTTCTTCTGTTGTATTTATACTGATATTTCGTACGCTGTCCTGAAATAAACATAATTGGTGTCCACGAGGATTTTCTTTTGGTGTCCAGTTATCTAATGAAGAAACATCATCAAAATTATCAACAAAAACAGTATCCCAATCAGTTTGATATGGAAATGGTGGTATTCCTGTTGATGGTGATAAATCATGTAACATCTTATAATCTTTAATTGATTTCTCGTCAGGGAATTCTTCAATCTGACAATAAGAACTTGCAAAAATAAAAAAGCAAATAGAATTTAGAATAATTTTTTTGTGTGTTTTCATAACTTAGTGATTTAATTGGTGATAATTAAATTGAATTGCTGCGAAATATAATACTTTTTAGTTGATTTTGCAAATAATTTTGGTAATATTTTGTTTGTGTATTTATAATTTCAACTTATAGCTTGTTTATTATGTTATTTGTTTTACTCTAAGCTCATTGCCCCATGTCCTATACTTTTTTATAATAGCTTAGACTTTATAGATTAATATTGGAGTAATGAATTATTTCCCATATTCCTCATATTCCCCCTATCCTTGTATTTTTTCCACAAATAATCAAATTTCTATTTTGATTTTAATCAAAGTTTTATACTTTTGCACTCATTTTCGGGTAAATATACTAATTCTCAAAAGTTTTGCAAACCCGATAGCTATCGGGGAAAACTGATTAGAATTAGTAATGCGGTACAAAATAGAACTGAAAATTATCCAATTCTGTTACGTACAGGTATAGGTAAATAATTAAAATACAAAACACAAAAGATGAAGGTATATCAAACAAAAGACATTAGAAATATTGCTCTTATCGGGAATTCCAAATCAGGTAAAACAACTCTTACCGAATGCATGCTTTTTGAAGGCGGAATAATAAACAGAAGAGGTTCGGTTGACGATAAAAATACTGTTTCTGACAACAAAAAAATAGAACTTGAACGTCAAAATTCAATTTATTCAAGTGTATTATACACTGAATATAATAACAAAAAAATTAATATAATTGATACACCTGGTTTTGATGATTTTATTGGAGATGTTGTTTCTTCATTAAGAGTTGCAGATACTTCCATTATGGTTGTAAATTCTCAAAATGGTGTTGAGGTTGGTACAGAAATTACTTGGAGACATGCAAAAAGCAACGAAATTCCTGTAATATTTGTTGCAAATCATTTAGAACACGAGAACTCAAATTTTGATGAAACTGTTTCTCAGTTAAAAGCAATTTTTGGTGGTGGTGTTACTGTTTTTCAATATCCTGTTAATTCAGGTTTAGGATTTAATTCTATTATTGATCTTGTGCAAATGAAAATGTACAAATATTCTGAAGAAGGAGGAAAACCTGAAATTACAGATATTCCGGAAGATCAAAAAGCAAAAGCCGAAGAAATGCAGTCAACAATGATTGAAGATTTAGCTGCAAATGACGAAGAGCTTATGGAATTATTCTTCGAAAACGGTACTCTTAAAGAAACAGAAATTCAACAAGGATTAAAAATCGGTATAAAAACAAGAGGTATTTTCCCTGTTCTTTGTATAAATGCAAAACACAATATGGGCGTTGGGCGTCTTCTCGAATTCATTGGAAATAATGCTCCTGCTCCTGATGAAGTTCCGGCAATTAAAACCACAGAAGGTAAAGAACTAAGCTTTAAAACAGATGATCCGGCTTCGGCATTAGTTTTTAAAACCTCTATTGAACCACATCTTGGTGAAGTTTCGTTCTTTAAAGTTTACTCAGGTGAAATTGTAGAAAGCATTGACATGTTTAATCCTAACACCAGCACAAAAGAAAGAATCTCACAAATATTTGCTTTTGCAGGAAAAAATCGCGAAAAAATTGAAAAAATAGTATCTGGTGATATTGGAGCTACCATTAAACTTAAAAATACTCACACTAACAACACACTTAATGCAACAAGTATTTCTGATCAGTTAATCGAACCTATTGTATTTCCTGCACCTAAGTTTCGTATTGCTATGAAAGCTAAAAATTCATCTGATGATGAAAAACTTGGCCTTGTTCTAAATGAACTCAAAAAAATGGATCCAACTATTCATTCAGGATTCTTTAAAGAATTAAAACAAATTATTGTTGAGGGTAATGGCGAATTACATTTAAATATTGTAAAATGGCATCTTGAAAATCTTGAAAATGTTCCGGTTGATTTTATAACTCCAAAAATTCAATATCGTGAAACAATAACAAAAGTTTCACAGTCGAGTTATCAACACAAAAAACAATCAGGTGGTGCTGGTCAATTTGGTGAAATTTACATGGTTATTGAACCTTATGTAGAAGGAATGCCGGCTCCAACTACTTATCATGTTAAACAAACAATAAGAAAAACTTCAGTACAACCATTTACTATTAATAAAAGCCCATCTGATGTAAAAATAAATGTTAGAGGCGTAAACGAAATTGATCTTGAATGGGGTGGAAAACTTATGTTTTATAATTGTATAGTTGGAGGTGCTATCGAAACCAGATATTTACCTGCTGTACTTAAAGGCGTGATGGAAAAATTAGAAGAAGGTCCATTAACCGGTTCTTATGCTCGTGATATAAGAGTTTGTGTTTATGATGGTAAAATGCATCCTGTCGATTCAAATGAAATTTCTTTTAAATTAGCCGGAAAACATGCTTTCAGCCTTGCTTTTAAAGAAGCAGGTCCAAAAATCTTAGAACCAGTTTACGATCTTGAAGTAATCGTACCTGAAGATAAAATGGGTGGCGTTATGACCGATTTACAGGGACGTCGTGCAATTATTATGGGAATGGAAGGTGGAAGTATCAAAGCAAGAATTCCCCTTGCAGAAATCAGCAGATACTCAACCGCGTTAAGTTCATTAACAAGCGGAAGAGCAACTTACAGTATTAAATTTGCTGAGTATACTCCTGTTCCAAATGATGTTCAGGAAAAACTTCTTAAAGAATACAGAGAAGCACAAAATGAAGACGAATAGTCTGATAAAATATTAATGAAGCTCCCCGCCGCAAGCGGTGGGGAATATAACCCCAGAGATCCCTCGGCTACACTCGGGATCAGTTCGACTAAATAATTTTGCTACACAAAATTAAAGTCTCACTGATTTAAAAAAACAACTCCACTATTTTTTTGTAATCGTCTTTAGTCATTTTAAGATTAGCACCAGAGACATTATTAGTTATCATATTTTTAATAATCTCAGGTTTTTTGTCTATAGTTATTCCTATTTCCTGACAAAGTATCGGGCAATCTAATAATTTGAAAAATGACTCAAAGGCATAAATAGTTTTTTCTGTAGTATCAGTATTAAAAACGTTTTTGCCTAATTCAATAATCCTTTCGGGGATAGTATTAGAAAAGTGTTTCATCCATGCGGGATAAGCTATGGAAAGCGAAGCACCATGCGGAATATCATACAAAAGCGAAAGCTCGTGACCCAGAGAATGTACTCCCCAGTCACCTGATTTTTTACCAAGAAATGTTAATCCGTTAAGAGCAGCTGTAGCAGCATACATGATTTTTGCCCGGAGCTCATAATTTCCCGGATTGTCAAGAAGTTTTGGTCCATATTCAATTGCCTCCTTTATTATTGAAAAAATAAATCTGTCGGATAAAGTAGCTTCTCCGGCTCCAAAATAAGCTTCGAGAGAATGAGCAATCAGGTCAACAATTCCATAAGCAGTTTGGTTTCGAGGAACAGAAAAAGTAAATTCAGGGTCGAGAAACGAATGTTTATTGAAAAGCAAATAATGTCCCCAGCCAAGTTTTTCCTTTGTCTTGTTATTTTGTAGAACAGCAAAGGGATTCATCTCAGAACCTGTTGCAGCAAGAGTAAGAACAGAAATCAAAGGAATTGAAGTTTTTGGTTCAGCTTTTCCTTT